>MTBK01280254.1_pt1 | contig 133060 bp, 134 predicted proteins | sample 1535981 | NCBI WGS metagenome assembly MTBK01 (sample SAMN06109225, study PRJNA356200) | anaerobic digester metagenome | isolation source: biogas reactors fed with pig manure or primary and secondary sludge | place: Spain | collected 2016-06-30
ATAGTTACGGCCGCCGTTTACCGGGGCTTCGATTCAACGCTTCGCTTACGCTAACGCCCCCTCTTAACCTTCCGGCACCGGGCAGGTGTCAGGCCTTATTCGTCATCTTTCGATTTTGCAAAGCCATATGTTTTTGATAAACAGTCGCCTGGGCCATTTCTCTGCGCCCTGTCGCCAGGGGCCCCTTATCCCGAAGTTACGGGGTCAATTTGCCGAGTTCCTTAGCCAAGATTCTCTCGAGCACCTGAGGATACTCTCCTCGCCCACCTGTGTCGGTTTACGGTACAGGCTTTATACGATAATAACAAGTACGAAGATTTTCTAGGTAGTATGATTACTGTAACTATCCGCGCTGCCGAAGCATTGCGGTACTGTCAGACTTCAGCACCGATAAACTATTAATAAATCGGTATACCTAAGTCCTTCAACCAACTATTCCGTCAGTTGGCGTACATGTCACTCCTACGTCACTCCTTACTCTATCGTATAAAGGTAATGGAATATTAACCATTTGACCATCGGCTACTCCCTTCGGATACGCCTTAGGACCTGACTAACCCTGATCTGAAAAACATTGATCAGGAAACCTTGGGCTTGCGGTGTGCAGGTTTTTTACCCGCATTATCGTTACTCATGCCTACATTTTCGTTTCCAAACGCTCCAGAACCCCTCACAGGTATTCCTTCAACGCAGCTGGAATGCTCCCCTACCACTCATTACTCAAAAATAATGAATCCAACGCTTCGGTAGTGTGTTTGATGCCCGATTATTATCCACGCATTGTCGCTCGACTAGTGAGCTGTTACGCACTCTTTAAATGATTAGCTGCTTCCAAGCTAACATCCTAGCTGTCTCTGCAACAACACCTCGTTTGATCAACTTAACACACTTTGGGGACCTTAGCCGTTGGTCTGGGTTGTTTCCCTCTCGCTACCGGACATTAGCACCCGGTAGCTCACTCCCATACAACATTTTCCGGCATTCGGAGTTTGTCTGGATTTGATAGGCGGTGAAGCCCTCGCACCCAATCAGTAGCTCTACCTCCGGAAAACTTAAGTATGAGGCTGTCCCAAAAGACATTTCGGGGAGTACGAGCTATCTCCCAGTTTGATTAGCCTTTCACCCCTACCCTCAGCTCATCCAAATCTTTTTCAACAGATACTGGTGCGGTCCTCCATATCCTTTTACGGATACTTCAACCTGGCCAAGGGTAGATCACTAGGTTTCGCGTCTACTACTGCTAACTAAACGCCCTGTTAAGACTCGCTTTCGCTTCGGCTCCGTACCTGAAGTACTTAACCTCGCTAACAAAAGTAACTCGTAGGCTCATTATGCAAAAGGCACGCCGTCACCGAATCATGTCCGGCTCCGACAGCTTGTAAGCGTACGGTTTCAGGTTCTATTTCACCCCCCTATTAGGGGTACTTTTCACCTTTCCTTCACAGTACTGGTTCACTATCGGTCTTCTGATCATATTTAGCCTTACGGGATGGTCCCCGTTGATTCAGACAGGATTCCTCGTGTCCCGCCCTACTCAGGATACTCCTAAAATATAAAAACCTTACGTGTAAACGACTATCACGCGCTACGGTTAATCTTTCCAAATTAATTCCACTTCAGTTGATATACCTTCTATAGAGTCCTACAACCCCTTACTTGCCAAAAAAACAAATAAGGTTTAGGCTATTCCCCTTTCGCTCGCCACTACTCAGAGAATCGAATTTTCTTTCTTTTCCTGCAGGTACTTAGATGTTTCAGTTCCCTGCGTTAGCCCCGTATAAAATACAGTACCAGGCCTTCAACCTGGTGGGTTGCCCCATTAGGAGACCGCCGGATCAACTCATGTTTGCTAATACCCGGCGATTTTCGCAGCTTACCACGTCCTTCTTCGCTATCAGAAGCCTAGGCATCCGCCATACGCCCTTGTAACTTTTTCTCGCTTTTATTAAATTGTAGTCCCATAATATAAAATTACAGACTATTTTTTTTACCTCTATTATCTCTCTTTAATACGTCAAAGAACGGCCGTTAATTTTCAAACGGGCTGCAAAGGTAACTGATTTTCCAGAATTAGCAAATTTTTAAAAGATAAATTCACTATTTTCGCAGCATGAAAATGTTATTCCTGTGTTCTTTCTTACAGGTCTTCGTTTTAAACTCCTATGAAACAAGTGCCATCACTACAGCTGACACCTCATTGGGCCGTCTTATTCTTGTAAATAAAACATACAAACTACCATCGGGTTACCGTCCGTACGATTTGGTTCCCATTGAAGAAAAATACAACAAAGGAGTTATGAACCTTCTGAGGCAAGAGGCTGCAGCTGCTTTTTCCCGTATGTGTTCCCGGGCAGCAAAAGACAGCATCGTTCTGTGGAGTCGTTCTGCTTACCGATCAGATACCGTACAAAAACAGTTGTACGAAAATGCCGTAGAGAGAAGAGGAAAAGAGCAGGCAGAAAGGCATACTGCCAAGCCCGGATACTCAGAACACCAGACAGGATTAACCATAGACATCAATAGCACGCATTCTTCTTTCGGAAAAACAAGAGAGGCTGACTGGCTCAGACAGCATGCACACTTGTTTGGATTTATTGAACGTTACCCGCAACATAAAGAAAACATCACCGGCTACAGCTACGAACCCTGGCATTACAGGTACGTAGGAACAGAAGTCGCTACCTATATAGTTGAAAACAACCTTACCTTAGAAGAGTATCATGAAAGAAATGGAAAACATTCCGGGGACCCTGCCAGATAACGCATACAGGGAGCTAAAACCGGGAGAGACGTATGAACCCCTAATGTCTCCGAACAGAAAGTACAAAGAAGTAACCTTTTGGTCAGTATGTATAGGCTTGGTAATGACAGTGCTTTTTTCTGCTGCTGCCGCCTACCTTGGACTTAAGGTGGGGCAGGTCTTTGAAGCGGCCATTCCCATTGCCATTATTGCCGTAGGTCTTTCCTCGGCTTTAAAACGTAAAAACGCCTTGGGAGAAAACATCATCATCCAGTCTATTGGAGGCTGTTCGGGAGGCGTTGTGGCCGGAGCCATCTTTACTTTGCCGGCCATGTACATCTTGCAGGAAAAATACCCAGAGATATCTATCGATTTTATGAAAATCTTTTTCAGCTCCCTGCTGGGCGGCGTACTGGGCATACTGTTCATTATTCCCTTCCGCAAATATTTTGTAAAAGACATGCACGGAAAATTTCCTTTCCCCGAGGCTACTGCTTCTACACAAGTGCTGGTCAGCGGAGAAACGGGAGGACAGAGTGCTCGGTTTTTACTGGTTAGCGGTCTGATTGGCGGCTTGTACGACTTTGTAGTCTCTACTTTTGGTTGGTGGAACGAGGTTTTTACCACGCGCGTGGTCTCGTGGGGCGCCACTTTGGCAGATAAGGCCAAAATTGTGACCAAGCTGAACGTTAGTGCTGCTGTACTGGGGCTGGGGTATATCATAGGACTTAAATACGCCTTTATCATATGTTGCGGATCTTTTCTGGTTTGGTTCGGGATCATTCCGCTCATGAACCTGATATGGGGTGGACAGGTAATTGACCTGATGGGCTCAGGCGTAATGCAGACCATTGGGCAGATGAGTCCGGAAGAAATCTTTACAGGATACGCCCGTCACATTGGCATTGGCGGTATTGCCGTAGCCGGCATCATTGGCATCATCAAAGCCTCGGGGACCATTAAATCTGCTCTGGGTATGGCAGGAAGAGAGCTCAGGGGCAAACGTACGGCTCAAGAGAAAGAGGTAATCCGTACCCAGCGAGACCTCTCCATGAAAATCATTGCCATTGGTACCCTGGTAACCCTCGCACTTATATTTGCCTTTTTCTATTTTGGTGTACTGAATTTTAACTTGTGGCATGCCATCATTGCCTTGATAGTGGTGGCTGTTATTGCCTTCCTTTTTACTACCGTCGCGGCCAATGCCATAGCCATTGTAGGAACAAATCCTGTAAGCGGTATGACGCTCATGACACTTATCCTCGCTTCTGTTATTATGGTAGCCGCCGGATTGAAAGGCACGGCCGGAATGACCGCCGCCCTGCTTATTGGCGGGGTGGTCTGTACGGCACTCTCTGTTTCGGGGTCTTTTATTACAGACCTTAAAATAGGCTACTGGCTGGGAAGTACTCCTTTTAAACAACAAGCCTGGAAGTTTGCCGGTACTCTGGTGGCAGCAGCCACCGTAGGCGGGGTCATCATTGTTTTGAACAAAACGTACGGATTTACAGGAGAAAACGCATTGGTTGCCCCACAAGCCAACGCTATGGCTGCCGTTATTGAACCGCTTATGTCGGGAGGAGGAGCTCCTTGGTTGTTATACGGTATTGGAGGAGTCATTGCCATTGTGCTAACCTTTTTGAAAATTCCCGCACTGGCCTTTTCACTGGGCATGTTCATTCCCATGGAACTTAACCTGCCCTTGCTTGTTGGAGGCGCCGTTGCATGGTATGTCTCTACCCGCAGCAAGGAAGCACACGTTAACGAAGAACGTAAAGAACGTGGCACACTGCTTGCCTCGGGCTTTATTGCCGGAGGAGCCCTTATGGGAGTAGTAAGTGCCGTTATGCGGTTTGCCGGAATCAATTTAGTCAACACGGCATGGCAAAACTCAACGGCAGGTGAAGCCCTTGCCCTGGTAGCTTATGCCGGTATAATCCTATATTTGACCATCAGCAGTATGAAGGCTTCTAAAACAAAATAAAGAACAACTATGGAAAAAATACTTGACAAATTTTTAAGATACATCTCGTTTGATACCACTTCAGACCCAACTTCCAACACCCAACCCAGTACGGAAAAGCAACTTGTTTTACAGGAAGTATTGCTGGCAGAGTTGCACGGGATGGGCATTACAGACGCGCATCTGGATGAACACGGGTATGTCATGGCGTCTATTCCTTCCAATACAGATAAAGAGGTTTCCGCCATAGGGTTCATAGCACACGTAGACACAGCACCCGATGCCAGCGGTAAAGACATCCGTCCGCAAATCATCCCCAATTACGACGGAAGCCCTATACTTTTAAACAAAGAAAAAGAATTGTATTTGGACCCTGTCGAATTTCCCGAGCTCCTTTCCTACAAGGGACAAACCCTTATAACTACAGACGGAACCACTTTACTGGGAGCCGATGATAAGGCCGGAGTAGCGGCCATTATGTGGGCGGCCCAGTACCTTATGGAACATCCGGAAGTCAAGCACGGCCCCATTAAAATTGCTTTTACCCCCGACGAGGAAATTGGTCGCGGTGTAGTAAAGTTTGACGTGCAAAAATTTGGAGCAAAGTACGCTTACACTATAGACGGAGGGCAAATTGGAGAAATAGAGTATGAAAACTTTAATGCTGCCATGGCCAAGATTCATATCCAGGGACGTAACATTCATCCGGGATATGCCAAAGACAAAATGGTCAACGCCCTGATCCTTGGAACGGAGCTAAACAATATGCTTCCCGTAGAACAAAGACCGGAATTTACAGATCATTACGAAGGCTTTTTCCACATCATATCTTTTAAGGGTACCGTAGAAGAAACAGAAATACAGTATATAATCAGAGATCACGATCAGAAAAAATTTGAAGAAAAAAAGAAGTTAATGCAAGGGGTAGTCGATTTCCTGAATCTCAAATACGGACAAAACAGGATTACATTGGAAATGAAAGACCAATATTACAATATGCGTAAAATGGTGGAACCACATATGCATATAGTAGATAAAGCCGTAAATGCCATCCGTGATGCAGGTATCACCCCCATAATACATCCCATACGTGGCGGAACAGACGGAGCCCAATTGTCCTATATGGGACTTCCTTGCCCTAATATATTTGCCGGAGGTCACAATTTCCACGGTAAAATGGAATACCTCCCTTTAGAAAGTATGGAAAAAGCTGCTGAAGTCATTTTACGAATTATTAAACAATGGAAATAACTCAAAACGTTCACGGTTATTCCCCCCAAGGGGAAGCTGTTGTAAGCTATAAACTCAAAAACAAAAACGGTGCTTCTGTACAATTATGCAACATTGGAGCAACGCTTATGGGAGTAAAAGTCCCGGATCGCAAAGGTCATTTGGCAGACGTAGTTCCCGGGTATGAAAACGTTATGGACTATTTTCAGGACCCTCCTTATTTTGGGAAAACAGTAGGTCGTTATGCCAACAGAATTGCTCAGGGGCTTTTTACGCTGGAAGGGAAAGAGTATAGATTAGCCAGAAACAATGGGCCAAATCACTTGCATGGCGGTCCCGATTCCATGGCCTTTAAGGTTTGGGTATCGCGCATTGACGAAGGGGATGATACCGTTTCTTTTGCTTATGCCAATCCCCACAAAGAAGAAAACTACCCCGGCAACATGCAGGTTACCGTAACATACCGCTGGAGCGAAGAAAATATCCTTACCATTGAGTTGCGAGCCGTAACAGACATGACTACCATTGTCAACCTTACCAATCATACGTATTTTAACTTGCAAGGAGAAGGCACCACCTCTATCCATGACCACATATTGACGCTGAATGCCGACCATTATTTACCCGTAGATAAAACTTCCATACCCTTAGGAGAGCCGGTACCTGTGGCAGGTACTCCTTTTGATTTCACAAAAGCAAAAATCATAGGAAAAGACATAAAACTCCCTGACGAGCAACTGCTCATTGGCAACGGGTATGACCATTGCTGGTGCCTTCCTTTACGTGACGGCACATTACAAAAGGCAGCTGTGTTAATTGATCCTTATAGCGGAAGAGCTGTAACCATTCATACTACGCAGCCGGGAATACAAGTATATACAGGGAACTGGCTGGATGGCAGCGGAACAGGTAAGAACGGAAGACCTCATAAAAGAAGACATGCCGTGGCACTGGAGTGTCAAAACTACCCCAACAGCCCCAACCGGCCCGATTACCCCAATTGCATACTCCGGCCCGGAGAAATGTACTTACAACAGATAGTTTATACTTTTGGGATTAAATAATCAAGTAAGACCGCACGGCAGGGAGATCCTTCCATACCTTCCAATTTGAGGGGAAGAGCCACCAGGTAATAATTGCCCTCAGGCACTTCCTTGAGCATCAGGCCTTCCAAGAGAACAATGTTTTTGTCCAACAAGATTTGATGCACTTCGTGTATATGCTCACCAAAGCTTATGGTTAGGTTTTCTGTCCCCACCATAATCACTTCGCTTTCTGCAATCAAAAGTGCCGCCTTTGGAGTAATCCAACCTTTTCCTTTAAACAACAATCTTTTAACACCTCTTCCCAGCAAAGGAGCAATGTACCCATCGTCTATAAGCCCGTTTGCCTCCAAAACCATACAAGGCCCTATACAATGTTCAAGAGGTATTTGGTCAACAGTCAAGCCTTTTTCAATATAATGTGCTGGAGCATCTATATGTGTAGCCGTATGCAAACACACAGAAACAATTGAAAGGTTATAAGGATCTCCTTCCTTTATACTGTATAACATTTTTGCCTCCGGAGCAGGGTCTCCGTCAAAAAGAGGGCTACTAAAAATTTCACGGGAAATGTCGTATATTCGCATAACAGGAGTCAAATGGGTTCGCAATTTACAAAATTAAAACAATATGTTACGTAAGACTATAGCCTTGGCCATACTCTGTCTGGCTACATCATTTCCCTTGTCATCACAACCTCACATTATTGCGCACAGAGGGTATTGGACAAAAGAAGGATCTGCTCAAAACTCCCGCAGTTCTGTTCAAAATGCCATACATGCCGGTTGTTATGGTGCAGAAGTAGACATTTATCTGACTACCGACGGTCGTCTGGTTCTTTTTCACGACCCTGTCATTGAGGGAGTTCGTCTTGATGAAAGTACATACAAAGAACTTTCAGGTCATTTGTTGTCAAATGGAGAGACCATGCCTTTATTGGACGAGATTTTACCGCTTATTGTTGCATCTGATTACACAAAACTTATTATTGAGATAAAACCACATAACCATCCCTACAAAGAAAAAGCGGTGGTAAAAAAAACATTGGAGTTGGTAGAAGCCTACGGTGCTGCAGACAAAGTAGAATTCATCAGCTTTTCTTCTTTTATATGCGAATCTCTTATAGAAGCTGCTCCCGCAGCAAAAGTAGCTTATTTGAACGGCTCGCTTTCGCCTGATCGGCTAAAAGAAAAAGGATATACAGGGCTGGATTATCATATGAGCGTACTTAAAAAGAATCCGGAATGGATTCCTCGTGCCAAAGAATTGGGCCTGACCGTGAACGTATGGACCGTTAACCGACCGGAAGATTTTCATTATTTTGCTTTGTCGGGTGCAGATTTTATAACTACAGATAACCCCACGTACTCTTATACGGAAGCCTGGCAGGATCCCGGTATAAACCAGATTAACCGAGCCCCTATGAGGACTTCTTTTTATGCTTACGAATCGTACCCTCTGGCTCTGGCCGGAGAAGAAAAGGCCTCGATGTACTATAAAGAGGTAAATGGGCTGTGGAAGTTTGCCTTTACAAAAGACGCTTATGCAAGCTACAGCGACTTTCATACACCGGACTACGACTATCGGGCATGGAACCAAATCCCCGTTCCAGGCTTGTGGGAATTGCACGGATACGGCCACCCGTTATACTTAAATAAAGGGTATGCCTGGGCCAATCAATTTGAATCAAATCCCCCTGAAATCCCACTGTTTAATAACCATACAGGCTACTATCGTCACACATTTTATGTGCCGGAAAGCTGGAACAACAGGCAGGTTTTTCTTCACTTTGGATCGGTTACCTCTAACTTAACATTGTGGATCAATGGCATGTTTGTGGGGTATTCAGAAGACAGCAAACTGGAAGCGCAGTTTGACATTACGCCTTACCTTACGGCAGGAGAAAACAGCATAGCCTTAAAAGTCAATCGGTGGTGTGACGGAACGTACTTGGAAGATCAGGATTTCTGGCGTTTGAGCGGAATCAGCAGGGAAATATTCCTGTTTGCCCGTGAAAGTATACATATCCATGATTTTATAATAAACCCTGTACTTGACAAAAATTATAAAAATGGCAATCTTGATGTATCTGTAACCTTGAATGTTTTTTCTAACAAAGCCTCTGTACAGGCCCAGCTCATAGATCCGCATGGCACAAGCCTGGGAAAAAAAACATTATCACCTTCTGGTAAAACTACCTTTGCAGGCTCTTTTGCGGTGAAAAATGTGTTACCCTGGTCTGCAGAATTGCCTCATTTGTACACATTGGTCTTAACCTTGACAGAAAACGGAAAAGAAACGGAATTTATCCCCTGGAAGGTAGGCTTTAGAAACGTGGAAATAAAGAATGCCCAATTGCTTGTCAACGGAAAACCCATACTTATTAAAGGAGTGAACCGGCACGAAATGGATCCGGCTACCGGCTACGATGTTTCCAAAGAACGTATGTTGCAAGACATTGAAATAATGAAACGATTCAATATAAATGCGGTCAGAACAAGCCATTATCCAAATTCCCCCCTGTGGTACAGGTTGTGTGACCAATTTGGGCTCTATGTGGTTGATGAAGCCAATATTGAGTCGCACGGCATGGGGTATGGAGAAAAAACATTGGCCGCCCGGCAAGATTACCTGCAAGCCCATCTGGAACGAATGGAAAGGATGTACCAAAGGGATAAAAACCACGCCAGCATTATTATTTGGTCCATGGGGAACGAGGCAGGTGACGGGGATAATTTTACTAAAGGGTACAGCTTGTTGCGAGAGGCAGATATACAAAAAAGACCCATTCAGTATGAAAGAGCTACCCGACCGGAAGTTTCGGATATTTACGCCCCTATGTACAGAAACTACGAAATTTGCATCAATTACTTGGAAAACAATCCTCAAAGGCCTCTCATTCAATGTGAATATGCCCATGCTATGGGAAATTCCATGGGTGGTTTTGGCCGGTATTGGGAACTTATTCGCAAATACCCACAATACCAGGGAGGTTTTATTTGGGACTTTGCAGACCAAGCACTCTTTTTAAAGAGAAAAGAAGGGCATTACGTGTATGCCTACGGAGGTGATTACAATGTTTACGACGCTTCTGATCAGAACTTTAATTGTAACGGATTGTTTGATCCGTCAAGGAATCCCAATCCGCATGCACACGAAGTAGCATACCATTATCAAGACGTTTGGGTACAAGATGAAAAAGTAACGGATGGCAGTATCCGAATATTAAATGAATATTTTTTCCGCGATTTATCTCATCTATCCATGGATTGGGAATTGATAGCTGACGGAGTTCCTTTTAAAAAAGGCCATGTAAGCACTTTAAAAACAGCTCCCGGCCAAACACAAGTGATAGATTTAGGATATCGTCCTTCACATTGGGAACCTTACAGAGACAAAGAAATTTTTCTGAACGTTTCTTTTTTCACACGTAATTCCACAGGAATCCTCCCGGCCGGTGTTGTTCTTGCCAGAAAACAACTTGTTGTACACGTTCCTCAAATTGCAGAAAGGTCTGAGCATGAGGACACATCGCTTTTTGATATACATAATTATGACAAAAACTGGCTGATTGTCCACTCAGGAACCATGCATATGGAATTCAGCAAGGAAGACGGATTCCTTTCTCGTCTTTCTTTGGATGGAAAAGAAATCCTTAAAGAGAATACGCGCTTAACGCCTCACTTCTGGCGTGCTCCTACAGATAACGACTTTGGAGCAGCTCTGCCCATCAAAAATGCTCGTTGGCGTAACCCGCACATGGAATTTGAGGGTTTTGAACTGGAAGAAGATCGGATAAGTGCCTTGTATCACCTGCCTCAGCTGAAAGCCAGGCTGTGGATGATATACTGCCCCACCTCTAATGGAGGCCTTCAAATAACACAAACGTTGGAAGCGTTGGCAGGAGAAGAGGAGTGGGCAGACATGCCTGCCTTGTTCCGTTTTGGTGTACGGTTCAATGTTCCTAAAGAGTACAACAAGTTACGCTATTACGGCAAAGGCCCCCACGAGAATTATGCAGACAGGGCAGATGCCTCTTTTGTAGGCTTGTATTCACAACTTGTTTCAGACCAATTCTACCCTTACATACGTCCGCAAGAAAATGGTACAAAAACAGCCATCAGGTGGTGGGCACTCTCCGACTATACCGGATCTGGATTTCAAATCCGTTCAGACGTTCCTTTTTCAGCATCTGCACTTCATTTTTCAACAGAAACACTAGACGACGGTACAGCTAAAAACAACCGCCATTCCCGGGATTTGAAAGAAGAAGATTTTACACAATGCTGCATAGATTTACGTCAAATGGGACTGGGGTGTGTAAATACATGGGGAGCCCTTCCCTTGCCGGAACACATGTTGCCCTATGGCAATTATACGTTTACCTTTACCCTGTCTGAAATCACTAACCTTTACTAAACAAACCTATACAAACATGAGAGCCTTTCCAAAAAACCGCATACGATTGCTTGTATTGCTTGCTTTATCAACGTGGCTGACAGCCGGAACTGTAGAAGCTAAATCAACCGTACATTCTCTTTTTTCCCCTAACAAGAAACTTGAATTACAAGTAGTCACAGATACCCAAATTTCTTTTTGCCTGCTTCATAAAGGAAATGTTTTGCTCTCTTCCCTTCCGCTTGCCATGCAGCTGGAGGGTAGTACAGTTTTAGGTCCGGGAGCCAAGATGCTTTCTGTAGAAAAAACAGAAAGAAAAGAAACCATACCTTCTCCTCTGTACAGAAAAGACACCATCCGTTCTGAATACAATCAGTTGGAATTTCTTTTTTCCGGAGGTTTTGGGATTACTTTCCGTCTTTACGACCAAGGAGCTGCTTATCGGTTTTATACGCAACTAACCGATTCATTATACATAACGGAAGAACATTCCGGTTTTTTGTTTACAAAAGATTATACCTGCTATATTCCATACAGCAGAGGGGAGCCTAATCCGTTTCAGAATTCGTTTGAAAACATATATGCTGTAACGCCTTTAAGTGGGTTTGAAAAAGATAGGCTTGCCTTCCTCCCTCTTCTGGTATGCCTGGAAAACAATATAAAAGTAGTGTTGACAGAATCTGATCTGGAATCGTATCCCGGTATGTACCTGAAGGGGGAAAAAGTACGGGAAGGCTATGCTCTCCGGAGCGTGTTTGCTCCCATACCCTCAGAAACAAACGTTCATCCTTTCCGTGGACAAGTAGTTCCGGTAGCATACTCAGAGGTTCTGGCTGCTACAACCGGTACCCGTACGTTTCCCTGGCGTATTATGGCTGTATCTGAAAAAGACACGGAACTTCCTGTAAATGATTTGGTGTACTGCCTGGGGGCTCCCAACCGGATTGGTCTTCCCGATTGGATTAAGCCCGGAAAAGTAGCCTGGGACTGGTGGAACAACTGGGGTGTGACGGGAGTAGACTTTCCGGCAGGTATCAATACTGAAACGTATAAATACTACATAGATTTTGCTGCCGATAACGGCATTGAATACGTAGTATTGGACGAGGGTTGGTCTCCCCCTTCCGGTCACGATGTCATGAAAGTAATTCCGGAAATTGACCTGGAAGAATTGATTGCCTATGCCAAGGCAAAGAATGTTGACCTGATGCTATGGTGTGTAGGCTACGTGCTGGATAACAAGTTGGAAGAAGCATGCCGGGTATATTCAGCCATGGGAGTTAAAGGATTCAAAGTAGATTTTATGGACCGTGACGACCAGCCTGCAGTAGACATGCTATACCGCATTGCAGAAACTACAGCACGCTACCGCATGGTTGTGAATTTTCACGGCATGTACAAGCCAACAGGCTTTAACAGGACGTTCCCAAACGTACTGAACTTTGAAGGTGTTTTTGGGTTGGAACAATCCAAATGGAGCCGGGAAGACCTGGTTCCGTACGACGTAACCTTTCCGTACATCAGAATGCTTGCAGGACCGGTAGATTATACGCAGGGAGGCATGAGAAACGTTGCACGAGACGATTTTCATCCCGTATATAACAACCCCATGGCTGCCGGTACAAGAGCAAGACAGGTAGCCACCTATATAGTGTTTGACAACCCGCTGGTTATGTTGTGTGACAATCCTGTAACGTATAGAAAAGAGCAAGAAACAACCGACTATATTACCCACATTCCTGTGGTATGGGATCAAACGTGTATTCTGCAGGGTAAGTTGGGGAAATACATTGTATCTGCTCGCAGAAAAGGCTCCCGATGGTTTGTGGGCGGACTAACAGATTGGGATGCACGAACCCTTACCTTTGATTTATCTTTCCTGGAACCCGGCCGTACGTACAACGCACATATTTTTAGAGATGGTGTAAACGCCCATCGTCATGCTACCGATTATAAAACAGAGACAAAAATCGTTACTTCTGAACAACCACTGACTGTTTGGTTAAGTCCGGGAGGGGGCTTTGCGATAACGTTTGTAATAGCTGATAATCCTCTGGGTGGTACACTTTAGTTTCCTTAGTTCCGCTCCCTTCAGCAATCAGCGTAGAAGGAATATCGGAATTGTTTATTAAAAGCCACCTGTCTGTGAGTGGCATATACAAATGGAATAAATTATGTATTCCGGACCAGTATCTTCTTCTAATAACGTTCTCGGGAATGTTATGCCCTCCTGCAATCACCCTGTTTCTTACGCGTTCTACAGCCAAATCGGGATGGTTAAGCCAAAAGTAAATAAGGGTAATGTCGTAGCCTTTCTTTCTTGTATTTTCTATAAGCTTGGCATAAGAACGGACTGCCAAAGTGGTTTCAAAAGCAAAATCTGCTTTAGTCTCTGTCAGCTCTCGAATCTTTTTTATCATTACACGGCCGGCGTCTATAGCAGCGTTGGAAAGATCAAAAGGAGAAAGACCTCTGGCTATTTCGTCTGAGTTCACAAAATTCCTGCATTGAAGCATCTCAGACAATATGGTATAAGAGGCTGTCGTTTTCCCCGATCCGTTACATCCGCATATTACATACATATTGGGCATAATGCAAATTTACATTAAAAATCCCGTACCTTTGTCATATGCGTAGAAAAATTCCTAACAGAGAACTTCGCAGACTCACTCCGGGAGAGTTTAAAGCCGGTCCCAGACTGCCAGTAGTGCTGGTGTTGGACAACATACGAAGCCGACACAACATTGGTGCCGCTTTTCGTACTTCAGATGCATTTGCTTTAGAACATATTTGCTTATGCGGGATAACTTCTTGCCCACCCTCCCCGGAAATTCATAAATCAGCTCTGGGAGCAGAAGACACCATGGAGTGGACTTATTTTGAACATACGATGGAGGCTGTTTGTACACTGCAAGCCAAAGGGTATAGCGTGCTGGCGGTGGAACAAGCAGAAGGAGCAAAAAATTTGGCAGAACTTACTTCCAAGAACAAACACCTGGCAAATCAAAAAGTGGCTCTTGTTTTTGGTAACGAGGTGCAGGGAGTAGAACAAGAAGTGGTAAACGCTTGTGACGGATGCATAGAAATCCCACAACACGGAACAAAACATTCCTTAAACGTATCTGTAGCCATTGGTGTGGTTCTCTGGCATTTTTACCTGACCATAAGGGTTTGATAAATTTCTACCGTAGCCCTCGACTTGTTAAGTGTGTAAAAATGAATACCCGGAGCTCCAAGCATAAGCAGGTCTCTGCATTGCCTTATGGCAAAATCCATCCCAATATTGTAAATGGCATCGGGGTTAGTTTTGTTTGTTTCCAATTGTTCCAAGAAGACGGGAGGAACGGTGGCTCTGGAAAGTTTTACAAATCGCTCCAGCTGATCGTACTTTGTCAAAGGAATAATCCCCGGAATGATTCGGCATGTAATACCTTCTTTACGTGCCCTTGCTACAAAATCAAAGTAGCGTCTGTTATCAAAGAAAAACTGAGTAACCAAAAAATCACACCCTGCATCTACTTTCTTTTTCAGATTTTTTAAATCTGTTTCAGCATCGGGTGATTCCGGGTGTACTTCCGGATACGCGCCCCCTCCAATACAACAATCCTCTATATGCTCTCTGGCAAAGGCAATCAATTCTGTAGCATTTGAAAAGCCGTCTTTACAAGGAATAAATCCTTTTTCCGATCCGGCTTGAGGATCTCCACGCAACAACATAAAGTTTTGCAGGCCCCTGCTTCGCAGCATACGCAGGTCGTCAAGCGTTTTCTTTTTGTCGCTTCCCACACACGTATAATGCGCCACGGTATTTAATCCCACCCTGTTTTTCAGGTAGTCTACCAGCTCAAAAGTACGAGATTGCGTAGAGCCTCCCGCTCCATAAGTTACAGAAACAAATGCAGGACCCAGCCTCAAAAGCTGACCAATATTAATCCCTAAATCTACGGCTGCTATTTGGTCACGAGGCGGAAAAAATTCAAAGGAAAACGTTTTTTCTGCAATTTTAAATATATCTGTTAGTTTCATAAAAATCAGAGTTTATTAACAGTAAAATAGAAGGCTTGCGGATGACTTATATACATGCCGCAAACAGAAGCGGCCGGCCGAAGCATAAACGAAGACGTAAGCACAACTTCCAGATTCTTCTCTTTTTGCAAAAGAGTCACCACAGGTTCTTTTAATGCATGATCCGGACAGGAGGGATACCCAAAAGCCGGCCGGATACCACGCGTTGACCCTTCGGGGTGTGTCATAAATTTACGGTGCAGGTATTCACTACACGCCTCGGCCAAGACATCCAGCAATGTCTTAAGTAAAAGTTGATTGTACACATCACCGTCTTCTTGCATACGCACCGTCAATGCCTCCAGGCAGGGCGAAGAAGCCGTAAGTAAAAACAACCCTGCATAACCTGGAGCACAACTTCCGTTCTGCTGAGCCACAAAATCTGTAAGGCAAACATTCGGTGAACCGTCATCATATTTTTGCAAGTCGCGCTCTAATTCCAACTCCAGAAGCACTTGTCTGCAGCCTTTATCTGTATAAAAAACCAGATGATCTTCTTTTGTAGAAAAAGCCGGCCAAAATCCTACAGCTGCTCGTGCAAAAGCCAAATCTCCAAAAACACCGTCCTCTAACTTATCCAGCATATCTTTGGCATCCCGTATGGCCAAATCTGCCTGTATGGCATGATCTTGTACTTCCCAAGCTTTCAGGAAACCGTTCCATTTTATATAAGATCGCAACGTTTTAAAAGGAATGGTAAAATCACGTATCCCGGTAAAGGGCGGTATAAAATCATCTCGTTCTACAGAAACCCAACGATTGGAACGAGCCTGCTCTTTGGAAAGGTATTCTTTTTCTGATTTCTTACTGTTCCAGGACTCTCTTAATCGTATTTGCGAAGTTCGTAAGCTTTCCAAAAATTGTTCCCGCACACCCGGTTCTTTAGAAAAACAATCAGACAAAACCGATACTACACCGGCTGCATCGGGACAATGAATTACAACTCCATCGTATTCCGGTGCTATCCGCAGTGCCGTAAACAAAGCAGAGGTAGTAGCTCCTCCTATCAACAAAGGGATGGTGAGGCCTTCTTTCTGCATGTTACGAGCCACTTCTGTCATTTCATCCAAAGACGGTGTAATCAAACCGCTTAGCCCAACAAAAGAGGCGTTCTCTTTTTTGGCAGCTTCCACAATCTTATGTGAAGGAACCATTACTCCCAAATCTGTGATCTTATAATTGTTACATTCCATCACAAGGCTTACCAGATTCTTACCAATATCGTGCACATCACCTTTTACGGTTGCCATAATGCCATGCGTTTTCTCTAATGTTTGCTTGGCTGTTCTTGTTTGTGTTTTTTCTGCTTCTATCCTGGGCTGCAATAGAGAAACAGCATGCTTCATAGTACGGGCCGTTTTGACTACTTGGGGCAGAAACATTTTTCCTTCCCCAAAAAGTTTTCCCACCCGGTTCATTCCCTCCATCAAGGTAGTTTCCACTATTTCTATGGCAGGTACCTCCTGCATAGCCTTCAGGTCTTCTTTAAGAGATTGTTCTCTGCCGTGTACCAGTGCATAGATCACCCTCTGCTCCGGTGTCAGATCCCTCCATGTATCTTGTTCCGGCGCTCTATTTGCAGTGCTTGCAACAGTGGTAGCAGTAGTAGCTGCAGCTACTTCAATAAGTCGGGTCGTTGCTCCGGTGTCTGTATCTAAAATCACGTCTTCCACCGCAACTCGTACCGTTTCCGGTATTTCTGAATAAACAGGTTGTGCACCGGGCTTAAGTATAGCCATATCCAATCCGGCAGCTATGGCATGATATAAGAAAACAGCATGCATAGCTTCGCGTACTGCCTCGTTACCCCGGAAAGAGAAGGATAAGTTGCTTACGCCGGCAGAAAGCAAAACTCCTTTCAAATTTTCTTTTAGGTACTTTACCGACTCTATAAAATCTACTGCAAAATGCCGGTGTTCTTCCATCCCTGTAGCCACAGCCAGCACGTTTGGGTCCAGGAATATGTCACGCGGTTTGAAACCCGCTTTTTCTGTAAGCAACGTAAATGCCCTGGTGCATATTTCTATACGGCGCTCAAACGTGGTTGCTTGTCCCTGCTCATCAAAGGCCATAATCAACACAGCCGCTCCGTACCTGCGAACCATTCGGGCTTTACGTAAAAACTCATCTTCCCCTTCTTTAAGGCTTAATGAATTGACAATGGACTTTCCTTGAACACACTCAAGCCCTGCTTGTAATACATCCCAGCTTGAAGAATCCAACATCAGGGGTACTTTCGCAATATCGGGATCGGCCCCCAACCTTAACAAGTACTCTTTCATAGCAGCCGGAGCATCTAACAGGGCATCGTCCATGTTAATATCTAAAATATGAGCTCCGTCTTCTACCATAGTTCGGGCAATGTCCAGTGCCTCGTCATATTTCTCTTGAGCAATCAGACGTGCAAACCTACGGCTCCCTGCCACATTAGTACGTTCTCCGGCAATGAGAAAAGCCGATGAGTCACTTATTGTTAAAGCTTCCAACCCGCTAAGTAATACTTTGGATCCTCGGGTATCTTCCGGCAAAACCCTTCTTCCGTATGTTTTTTCACCTTTTTTGACCATAGCAGCCAAAGCTGCTATATGCGCCGGACCTGTTCCGCAACAACCTCCCAATACATTGATAAGCCGTTCTTCCACAAAAGGTTTCAGTTGGCGACTCATTTCTTCTGCAGACAAATGGTACTTGCCAAACATATCCGGAAAACCGGCATTGGGGTAAGCAGCGGTAAACACTGTAGCAGAACGCGCCATGGTACGCATAAAAGGCAACATTTGATCGGGGCCAAAAGAGCAGTTTAGCCCTACGCTTAACAAGTTGGCATGCTCTGTAGAAGCCAAAAACGCCTCTATAGTTTGTCCGGACAATACACGACCGGAACGATCAGCAATAGTAGCAGATAACATTATGGGAATTTGGGGAGCCTCTTCTGCAAGAACGAACAAAGCAGCCTTTGCATTGAGCGTGTCAAAGACCGTCTCTAGCAAAAACAAGTCTACACCGCCCTCTCTCAGACCGCGGATTTGATCTCTGTATGCGTTGGCCAATGTTTGAAAATCCACTGCCCGTTTACCCGGAGATTCTGCCTGCGGAGGGATGGAAGCAGATTTATTGGTGGGGCCTATAGATCCGGCAACAAGCAAAGCCCCACTTTTACGGGCCAAATGGGCTGCTTCCAAATTCATTTCATAGACTTGATCTGCAGTACCGTAATCCTCCTGTGAAATGCCGTTAGCATTGAAAGTATTGGTGCAAATAATATCTGCCCCCGCATTCACATACTCTTTGTGAATGGAAAGAATAAGCTCGGGTGCCGAAAGTACCAGAATATCGTTATTCCCCCGGCTACCCTCGGGAAAAGAAGGATCCTGATCCTGGATCATAGTACCCATGGCACCGTCCAGAATCAAAATGCGTTCGTTTAACAGGGTACCGGCTTTACTGTTTTGCCAGTTCACTGATTTTCTCAAATAAGCCATTCACTTTTTCTACCATTTCAACCCTCAGTGCCTTGAAATGAGGTTTAGCAGGTTTTTCACGTATAGCATTCACCTTTGATATAAGCTCGTCTTGTAAGGAAACAATTTGGTTGATTAACTCCATGGCTTCTTTTTGATTTTTGTCGGGATTCAGGTCTATGAACATACAGCAATCAAAAAGTAGTTCATCAATTAAAAAGCGTATGTCTTTTTTAATGGTTCGTAAATTTTCAGGCATAATATTACCGGATTTTTATATTATAATGGTTCTACTCCAATTCCCGGTTTGTCTTCCAGGGTAATAAACCCGTCAACAACCTTCATTCCGGAAAATACATCGTTAGCAATGAGCCAATTACCGTCCAAGTCTGCCCATTCCAGCTGGCTGGCAAATTGTGCTGCAGCAGAAATGGCGCACGACGTTTCTGTCATACAGCCCATCATTAAACGCATGTTGAGCGCTTTGGCAACAGAAACCATTTCTCTTGCCTCGCGCATTCCCGTACATTTCATAAGCTTGATGTTTATTCCATCATAAGCTCCGTGCAGGTTACGTACATCAGACAAACGCTGACAAGCTTCATCTGCCATAATGGGTAGCGGACTTCTGTCACGCAACCAGGCGGCTTCGTCCAGTAAAAGCCTGGGCATAGGCTGCTCAATCATTTCTATACCACGCTCTGCCAACCATTCAATCATCTTAAGTGCATACCCTTTCTCTGGCCATCCTTGATTGGCATCAATGAACATAGGCAGATCTGTTACCTCTCTTATGGTGGTAATCATGTCTTTATCTGTCTGCTCTGTGTTGCCCAATTTAACCTTAAGCAGGTTGAACTCCATAGCTTCTCTTGTCTTTTCACGGATTTTTGGCTTGTCAATGCTTCCATCGGGATTGTAGGCCAATCCTACTGTTGCACAGGTGCTTATGAGATCCTGATTGGTCCATCCCCAAATCTTCCACCAAGGTTGCCCCATGATTTTACCGCATAAATCGTGCAAGGCAATATCAACGGCACATTTGGCTGCTGTGTTGTTGGTAGTAATATTATCTACATACGTCAGGATTTCTTCCATTTGGAACGGGGAACTGAATTGGCTCAGATCAACGCGTCTGAGAAAATCCATTACAGAAGCGGTACTTTCACCCAGATAAGGTGGCATAGAAGCTTCTCCGTAACCTGTATACCCCTGATAGGAAATCTGTGTTAAAACAATGGGGGTTGTAGAACGTGAAGAGCCGGAAATGGTAAAAACATGCTTCATTCTGGCTTCAAACGGCTTAAACGTGAGCACCATTTTATCGGAACCGGGACTCTTATTCTTTGATTGGAAGATGTTTTTTGTTCCCTTAGCAAACAGGTCTGTAGGATTGGTTACTGCTGCTGCCGCCGCAATGACCATAGATCTCTTCAAAAAATCGCGTCTTGTTGAACTCATTTCTCTTGTTTTAATTAAGACCGTACCATGGATGCTCCCGTACAGAAACCACGTAGGTTCCATCGTCTATATGATTCAGTATTCTGGAGGCTTTGATCCACCGTGTAGAGCCTTCGTAGTATATATCGCTTTGGGGGTCAAGCGAATTCACACGCACACTTCCGGCAGCATGAATAAACCGTCCGTCTCCTATATATATGCCCACATGGGTAATACTCTCGCCTTTGTCTGCCGTCGCTTTGTGTCCAAAGAACAACAAGTCTCCCATCTGCAGATTTTTCCATCCGTCAGTAATGTCCAGCAACTCTCCCATGCGAGCCTGCTGCGATGCATCGCGTAGCAAAACAAGTCCGTTAATATAGAATACTGTTTTTACCAACCCGCTGCAATCCATTGCTTTTACAGACGTTCCGGCCCATAGGTACGGAAATCCTTTACACTGAAGTGCCGTAGCAATGATATCTTCTGCCATGGGGTTTGCAGAGAGGGCCCATTTTTGGAAGGACTCTGCATGGTAGCGCAATACGTATGCCTGTTTTCCATTGGGCAAACGTATTTTATAGTATTGCGGTGTGTAGCCTTCCAAAGTTACTATGTTGCCCCATATTCCGTCAGATACTACAGGCGCTCCGGGAAGCGGTTCTTCACGGAACAAGGTATAGTGTGTGTTAATGATTACTTTTTCCGCAGCCGCCCATTTTTCAAAGGCTTCTTTGTCCATCTCTATAACGCTGGAAGAGGTTACCCAAGCCAAATACCCTTCGGGTGTTCGTACCCTTGACCATCCATTCCTCTTTTCCAGAATTTGCAGCGGGGTTCCCATAAGTGTCTGAGTAGCAGATTCCGATCCATACCGCGGTTCGTACCTTAAGTTGATTACAGACTGCGCAGTTATTCCGTAAATTTTCTCACCCAGCGAAGGAGCCGGCAAAACTGTAAGGCTATCTTCCAACTCTATACCTACAGAAGCTGCTGCTGCCACAAGGGCAACCCCAATCTCGCTTTCTGTAGTAACCCCTTTGGCGATAAAGGTTTGTGTTCCCTTCTGCTTTTCAAAACGAACTTCATATACTTTTTCCCTTCTATCGGGAGCCAACCCTTTTCTCATATTTTCAGAAATAACAGAAAGTTTATCCATTTTTTTTCCTTCTCCGCATCCCGCAAAAAAGGTAAGTACGGCAATTGCCGCTAAAAGATAAATCGTTTGTTTTTTCATAACAGGCAAATTTACAGCATTTCTTTGATTTGGCAAGGCAACCTTTTTATCTTTGCACCATGCAAAGATACCGTTCTTTTACAGGATACTTTATAAAAAAATACGGAACACGGCTTCAAAAAGTAGTGGTAGATGCCGGATTTACCTGCCCCAATCGCGACGGCACCATAAGTACAGGCGGATGTACGTATTGCGATAACCGAGCTTTTCATCCCGGGTACAGCACCCCGGACAAAAGCCTCTTTCAGCAAATAGAGCAAGGCATTGCTTTTCACCGGGTTCGCTACAGAAGAGCCGGCGGTTACTTAGCCTATTTTCAGCCCTATACTAACACCTACGCACCTTTGCAAGAACTTAAACGCATCTACAGCCAAGCATTAGCTCATCCCCTTATAAGAGGCATTGTGGTAGGAACACGTCCCGATTGCATTGATGAAGAAAAACTAGATTATTTTAAAGAACTGTCCAAAACGAAAGTCGTCCTACTGGAATACGGAATTGAATCTTGCTATAACAAAACGCTCCGGCGTATAAACCGAGGGCACACCTGGGAACAATCTGTCCGTGCTATACAGGATACCGCTGTGCGCGGGCTTCACACAGGAATTCATATGATTTTTGGGCTTCCGGGAGAATCTGCAAGCCAAATGCTGGCACAAGCTAAAATGCTTAATGAACTACCCGTAACAAGCATTAAATTGCATCAATTGCAGGTGGTCAAAGGAACTACCATGGAAAAAGAATGGGAAAACTACCCTCAAGACTTTGTCACATTTACCCTGGAAGAATACATTGATTTTGTAATTGATTTTCTGGAACTCCTGCGTCCCGATATATTTATAGAACGAGTAGCGGGAGAAGTTCCGCCACGCTTTGTACATTCCACGCCTTGGGGTCTTATCAGAAATGTGGAAATTCTTCGTCTTCTAAAAGCCAGGCTGGAAGAACGCAACACTTCTCAAGGAGCCTGTTATACTAAGTAATCCTCCAACTCGTCATCATCAGAGAGTACCTGCAGATACTCACGGTACCCTTCCTTCAAAAATCCCAAAGCGCTCATTCGTTCTAGCTGAGCAAGTAGTGGGTCGTAAAACCCGTAAGCATTGAACAAAAATATGGGTTTATCTATTTCACCCAGTTGTTTACGTACCAGAGCCGTAAACAATTCGTCCATGGTTCCGTACCCTCCGGGAAACGCTAACAGGGTGTCTGAATTTTCAATAAGCAATTTCTTTCTGGTATCCATATCGGGAACCTTCACAAGGCGTGTTAACCCTTTGTGAGCAATCTTCATTTCCTCCAAAAGGTCGGGTATTATGCCTTCCACGCTACCTCCCTGCTCCAACACGCTATCTGCCAAAACACCCATAAGCCCTATATGGGTACCTCCGTAAACAAGTTCTATTTTTTTCTCTGCCAGATAAGCTCCCAATAAGCGTGCCTTCCGGGCAAAACGAGGATCATTCCCTATATACGATCCGCAAAAAACACTAATCCTTTGCATACATTTTATTTACGATAACAGCAATGGCACCGTCACCCGTCACATTGCACGCCGTTCCAAAGCTGTCCATGGCTATGTACAAAGTGATCATAAGTCCTATTGCCTCTGCATTGAACCCCAACACCGATTGCAGTACTGCTACTGCAGCCATTATAGCTCCTCCGGGTACGCCGGGAGCTGCCACCATGGTAATACCCAATAAAAAAATAAACCCAATGAACACCGTGGTATCTAAAGGCATCCCCATCATCATCATCACGGCTATGGCACAAGCGGTTATTTTTAACATGCTCCCCGACAAATGCACCGTAGCACACAACGGAATGACAGATCCGGCCACACGTGGATCTACTCCGCATTTGACGGCTTGCTGTAACGTAACGGGAATAGTAGCCGCAGAAGACTGAGTCCCTAGAGCCGTAACGTAAGCCGTAAGCATGGTACGTAATAAAGGGAATGGATTTTTTTTAGCTACTATACCTGCCACAACAAACTGAAAGACAAGAAGAATAACAGTTAGTAAAAAAATCAAAATCACTATCTTAATAAAGACTCCCATGACCTTTCCCACTTGTCCCTCTGCCGCAATCTTAAGAAAAATCCCATAGACAAATAAAGGCAGTAAAGGAATGATTACTCCGCTTATAGTTTTATTTACAATATCTCTGAAGCCTACCAGTATTTGCATAAGCGGCTCTCCGGTCCGGATTACTGTCAGACCCAAACCCAGCATAAAGGCAAAAACCAGAGCAGACATAACACCAAAGAGTGGCGGAAAGTCCAAAGTAAAAAAAGGAGTCAGTACCTGGCTATCTGCCAACGCACCGGTTTGTATAAAAGCTCCGGCTTCTTGGATGGTTTCCCCAAGCAAAAAAGGGTAAACGAGTTTACAGGAAAAAAAAGCGAAAAATCCGGTTAACACGGTAGAACCGTAGGCTAACGCCATAGTGGTTCCCAACATCTTTCCGGCGCCTTTACCTAACTCGGCAATACCGGGAGCAATAAGACCAAGGATAATAAGGGGAACTACAAAATCCAAGAAATTGCTAAACAAACCGTTAAACGTCAAAAAAATTCGAGCTGCCCAGGCCGGAAAGAACAACCCGGAAGGAATTCCCAGTAGAATGGCTATGGCTACCCGGCCCAATAACCCAATCTTCCATTTCTTCATAAGGCAAAGATAAACTTAATCATCCGTTTTCTTTATCTTTGTAGGATAAAATCTTTGATCATGGAATCTTTTAGAAATCGTATAGTATTTGAAGGCCTCACCTTTGACGATGTGTTGCTCCTGCCGGCCGCCTCGTCTGTTCTTCCGCGTGATGTAGATTTATCTACACGTTTCTCCAGGAACATTACTCTGCATACTCCCATAGTATCTTCTGCCATGGATACGGTAACAGATTCTGCTCTTGCCATAGCCATCGCTCGTGAAGGGGGACTGGGTGTCATCCATAAAAACATGACCATTGAACAACAGATGGAACATGTTAGAAAAGTTAAACGGGCAGAAAGCGGCATGATTTATGACCCCATTGTCATTGGCCCCAATGCCTGTGTAGGAGATGCTCTTTCCCTTATGAAAGACAACCACATTGGAGGCATTCCTGTAGTGGACAAAAAACATAAGCTAATAGGTATTGTCACCAACCGTGATTTGCGCTTTGTAGAAAACACCGCAACGCCCATACGTGAGGTAATGACACATGAAAACTTGATCACCATAAATGACGGAGCAGACCTGCAGAGTGCCACACAACTTCTGAAAATTTACAAAATAGAGAAGCTTCCGGTCGTAGATAAACAGTTTACACTCATTGGTTTACTCACTTTTAAAGACATCAGGAAAATCAAAGACAACCCTAATGCCAGTAAAGACAGTAAGGGACGTTTGCGTACGGCTGCTGCTGTTGGAGTACGGCAAGACACGTTGGAGAACATAGAGAAATTGTTGTCTGCAGGGGTAGATGCCATAGTCATTGACACAGCTCACGGTCACTCGGCCGGAGTATTGGATACCGTACGAAAGGCCAAAAACGCTTTCCCCCATCTGGATATTGTTGCCGGAAACGTAGCAACGGCTAAAGGAGCCCTGGCTTTGGCAGAAAGCGGAGCCGATGCAGTGAAAGTAGGCATTGGTCCTGGATCCATTTGTACCACACGGGTAGTTGCAGGAGTAGGTGTACCTCAGCTTTCAGCCATTATGGAGGCATACAGTATACTTAAAGACAAGGATGTTCCCATCATTGCAGACGGAGGCATTCGCTACTCGGGAGATATGGTAAAAGCCCTGGCTGCAGGAGCCGACACAGTTATGGCCGGATCGCTGTTTGCGGGAGTGGAAGAATCTCCGGGTGAAACCATCATCTTGAACGGAAGAAAATTCAAAAGTTACCGAGGCATGGGGTCGTTAGAGGCCATGCAGCAAGGTTCCGGAGACCGTTATTTTCAAGAAGCCGAGGTAGACGTGAAAAAGTTAGTACCGGAAGGCATAGTGGCACAAGTACCCTACAAGGGCACACTGGGAGAAGTGTTTTACCAAATGGAAGGAGGACTGCGAGCAGGAATGGGCTATTGCGGAACTCCCAACTTGGGAACTTTGAAAAAAGCAGAGTTTGTACGCATTACTTCTGCCGGTGTTATTGAAAACCACCCGCACAACGTCACCATTACAAGAGAAGCTCCAAATTACTCAAGATAGATGATTAGAAAACCGTTACCGTTATGAAAAGATGGTTTTTATTGCCTGTGTTTTTAATTGTATTTAGTTCCTGTACCTTTTTAAAATCTTGGTTTGGGAATGAACCGGAACGAATTGCTCAGATTGGGAAAAAAGTTCTTTATAAAAAAGAAGTAGAAGGGATGCTGCAAGGAGTTTTATCGGCAGAGGACTCTGCCAACCTCATAAATCATTACATAGACATCTGGGCTATTGACAATCTTCTTTTAAAAAAGGCAGAAAAAGAGCTTGATAAAGAAGAAAAAGACGTTAAACAAGAGCTGGCAGATTACAGAAAATCGCTTCTTGTTTTCCGATATCAGAAAAAATACGTGGAAGACAGGATAGATACCCTCATAAGCCAAGAAGAAATTCTGGAGTATTTTAACACTCATCAGGAGCTTTTTTTATTGGATGCGCCTCTTATGAAAGTTCGCCTGATTAAAGTTCGTCTTCATTCCCCCTACCTGCCCATGATCCGCAACATATACCGTTCGCAGACCATAGAAAATATGCAACAACTGGAACGATTGTGTGAAAGCTCTGCGGAAGTCTATACAGACTATGCCAACAAGTGGCTCACTGCCCGAGAACTGGCACAAGATTTGCCGCAAGAAGCCAAAAGCGCAATACATGCGCTTGATTCAAGAGGAACCATAGATACCCGAGACAGCCTGTATGCCTACCTGGTATGTGTTTCTGATTTTTTGAAAGAAGGCATGGTAGCACCGGCTGAACATAAAGAGACGGAAATCCGTCAAAATATTTTGAGTAAAAGAAAACAACAATTACTTAAAGAGCTGGAAAAAGAAGTGTTGAAGGAAGGACGGAACAGACAGCTGATAAAAACCTATAAAAAGGATGAAAATTAAAAAAGCATTTATAACCCACGTACTGTTTTTCATGTTAATCACAACCGGTGCTTACGGTCAGAGGTATACGGGGGGATTGGTAGATAAGGTCATTGCACTGGTTGGCAATGAAATGATTCAATTATCTTCTATTGAAGAAGAGGTCCAGATGCAAATGATGCAAGGGATCATCACCGATAAAAATTTACGTTGTGAAATTTTAGAAAACATGCTCGTTTCCAAGCTCATGCTTACACAGGCAAGGCTGGACAGCCTGACGGTAAACGAAGAGTATGTAGAGCTGGAGTTGGAAAACAGGCTGCAAGACATAAAAACACGTTTGGGGGGAGAAAAGGCTACCGAAGAATATTTTCACAAACCCATTTTTAAGCTAAAACAAGAATGGCGAGAGTTGTTTCGTGAGCAAAGCCTTACCCGGGACATGCAAGGGACCATTGCAGAGGAAGTACCTCCGCTCACTCCTAAAGACGTAGAGCGTTTTTACAAGAACACCCCTCAAGACAGCCTTCCCATCATTCCTATTCAATACAAATTAAGTCAGATAGTATTATACCCTCCAAAAGAAGAAGCTATTCTCCTGGTTAAAGAGCGCCTGCTGGAATTCCGAGAACGAATTATGAGCGGAGACCGTTTTAGCACTTTAGCAAGCATGTACTCACAAGATCCTTATTCTGCTCGCAGGGGTGGAGAATTGGGTATGGCAGCCAAGCAAATGTATTGGCCGGCTTTTGGAGATGCAGCTATTGTGTTGAAAGACGGTCAGGTTTCTCAAATTGTAGAAACCCCGGACGGATTTCATCTTATTCAGATGATTGAAAAAGAAGGAGATATGTTCAATGCCCGCCACATCTTGCTTAAACCGGAAGTGCTTACTGCAGACCGGGTAAAATGCCTGAACAAGTTGGACAGTTTAGCTTCTGTCATTAAAGCAGACAGCCTTACGTTTGAAAGAGCTGCCATCATGTACTCAGAAGATCCGCCTTCTCGATTGAATGGAGGCCGTATGTCAGATGAAGATACAGGTTCTATGCTTTTTGAAAAAGACCAGCTAAACACAAACGATTATAACGTGCTCAAGAACATGAAAGAGGGAGATATTTCCATGGCCTTTGAAAGTAGGGACAAAGAAGGAAGGGAAGGAAATGTGATTTATAAAATCATCCGGCTGGATAAGATTATTCCTGCCCATACGGCCAATTTTAAAGAAGACTACAACATCATTCAAAACATGGCCAACAACAAGCAGATGATGGATGCCATTGAAAATTTCATAAAAGAGAAACAACAGACAACATACATACGTATTGATCCTTTGTTCAGGGATTGCGCTTTCAAACGAGACGGCTGGATTAAATAATGAAAACATTAGGTATTTTTCTTGTCTTATTCTTAGGGATCGGTAGGTTACCGGTTTCTAAAGGATTAGAAGAAGATAAAATTCACTTGCTCAATGCCAAAGTAGCAGAAATGTATGAACACTTTGGAGTCAATTACCGTAAAGTGACCGGCCCGGCCCGTTTTCTTCACAATAAGACCTACATTTTATGCGATACAGCCATTTGGAATACGGCAGAAAACATTATAGATGCCATTGGTAATGTAGAAATCATACAAGAAGGGACACGACTTACAGGTGAAACCATTCATTATATGGGAGACCTGAACATGGCAGAAGTTAGAGGAAGAGTAGTAGAGCTTACCGATAAGGAAAATAACCGACTGCGAACGAAACACCTAAATTTCAATACAAAAGACAGTATTGGGTATTTTTTCAACGGAGGCAGCATGCTTGACAAAGACGGCACCTTACTGGAAAGTCGCAGGGGTTATTACTATTCAAAAGAAAAATTCTTCTGTTTTTACGACAACGTAGAAATGGGAACCGACACATTAAAAATTAAAGCAGACTCTCTTTATTACCACTCAGACCTGGATTTTGCAGAATTTTGGGGAAACATACAGGCTTGGCATACAGACGGTTTTTTAACCTCTAAGCAAGGCACGTATGAAAAAGATCGGGAGCGGTTCCATTTTCTGGAGGACGTGCTTATTCTTACAGAAGAACAAGAGATACGGGCCGACGATGTGTTATACGAAAGAAACGACCATTCCGGCACCTTAAAAAAGAACGTACAGGTACGTGATACTACACAACAAGTCCTTATTTTGGGAGACCGACTGGATTTTCGCAGACATCCGGACTGGGTACAAGTAACAGAAGAGCCTGTATTTATCACGTACGAAACAGACCAAGAAACCCATATAAGAGATTCTTTGTTCCTAAGGGCAGATACCCTTCGCGTATTTACTTCTACTTACGGAACCATGGACTCTTTGGAACGCGCACAAGCACTGGCTCGACAGTCTGTTCCTGAAAAATCTGTTCCTGAAAAAGGAACAGAAACGGAAATAGAGGATTCAGAGGAAGAAGCTGCATCCACTTTACCGGAATATGCTGTAGAAGCAGATTCGCTGGATTTTTCCATAGACATGACAGAGGTTCAGATGTTCTTATACAGGCAAGACAGCTTGTTGCATGCTCATGTCCGGCATCGTGGAGACAGCCTGTTCAACACCATGGAAGTCCATTTTTTTTACGGATACAGCAATGTTAAAGTATATAAGAGCGATCTTCAATCGGTCTGTGATTCTGTTGTATTTAACAGTATAGATTCTATCATGCGACAATACGGAAAACCTGTATTGTGGAATGAAGAAAGCCAACTGAGTGCAGACAGCATTTGGTTTCGCTTTAGCAGAGACTCGTTGTATCGGGTTGATTTCAACTCCAACGCTTTTCTTATATCACAAGAAGAAAAAACATTTTTCCATCAGATCAAGGCAGACCTTATGCATGCTCATGTAGAAAACAATGATATATACAGGTTCGATGCTATAAAAAATGCAAAAGCTTTATTTTACATTCCGGAAGACAGTCTAATTACCTCTCTGAACATCAAGGAATGTGAAGAAATGAATGTGTTTTTAGAAAACAGAAGGGCCCGAAGAATCATTTATAAAAACTCCATAAAGAGCGATATGATCCCGCTTTTTGATCTGCGTAAAGAACAGGAACAGTTGGCCGGTTTCCTCTGGCGAGAGCCGGAAAGACCTCCACACAGGCAAGCCATTACAGAACGAACCATTAAAAACATAGTCTTCAACCCCCACCTCACCTACCATGAACCGCTTTATCCCTACACCCTAAAATATTTTCCGCTGGAACATGCAGGTTCCGCTGCCATGCGCAGCGGCAATAGAGCGCAGGCACGGGAAGAGCTGGCCCGTAGAGAAAGTGAGTGGGCTCCTGCAGACGACAGCAGCGATATACCTGCTGATAAAAGTATGCCCGCTAACAAAAGTATACCCGTAGATAAAAGAAAAATCACCCCTATACTGGAACAGAAGCAAACAAAAGAAAGGATTTCAATCAGACAAGAAGTTATACAACTGTAAAGCGTCTTTGGCTCTGCTTAGATTTAACTTGTTTTCAGAAATGTATTTATCTATATCCGCTCTCCTATTTGGAAACAGCCTTCTAAAATTTCGCTTAGTGGCATTATACAATTTCTGTCCATCATACAACAGAGCATAGTGGGTGATGGAATAGGGTATTTTGCGCAGACTTTTTAACCTTACGGTTGTCCCCCCCTCCACACCGTACATCATGTTAACATTAGAAATAGCAGACGTAGCATCGGGGGTACCGTAAGCACCAATTCTTTGGTCTGTATGTACATTTACAACAGATCTCAGGCAAAATGCTGCCTCATTCCCTGTAGCCAGGATCCTTACCCAAATTTTATCATGACGTAAGTATGTATCTGCTCCCAAAGAAAGTAACCGAGCTGCATCCTGATTTTTAACAGCTAATGTATCATTACTAGCGTCAATAAAATGCAGCTCAGATCCGGGTAAATAGATATTCATGCTTGCTTCTGCCGAACTTCTGTCTAAAAAGAGTACAGTCCCTTTCTGGAACTCGGGATACATATAGATCATATCGTCCGGAAGGATTTCATTTAATTCCGTACCTATAGCAGCCTCAGTTACTCCTTTCCTAATAGTTTGTGCATTGGCAGGAACAAGCAATAGCCACTGAACTGCTATTAGGGAAGCAATAGTCAGTGCCGTTTTTTTCATAGTTGTATTTTTTACCAGGCGTACAAGGGTAACCCGCCCATAAGTTCCTTCACTCTCTTCTTAACACGCTCAATAACAGCCTCGTCTTGGGGGTTGCTTAATACTTCGTCAAACAGGGCTACTATTGTTTCCATATCCTGTTCTTTAAGACCACGTGTAGTTACAGCTGGGGTTCCTACACGAATACCCGAAGTGCTGAAAGGAGAACGAGAATCGTAAGGCACCATATTCTTGTTTACAGTAATCTCTGCTTGTACCAAAATATTTTCTGCTTCCCTTCCTGTCATTTCAGGAAACTTAGAGCGTAAATCTATCAGTAGCAGGTGGTTATCTGTCCCGCCCGATACCAAGGAGTACCCACGGTTGAGGAAAGCTGCGCCCATTGCCTGGGCATTTTTCTGTACCTGTATCTGATACTCTTTAAACTCGGGCTGCAGTGCCTCAAAAAATGCCACAGCTTTAGCTGCAATCACATGCTCCAACGGTCCGCCCTGAACACCGGGGAAAACACTGGAATTAATGAGTGATGACATCTTTCTTACTACCCCTTTTGTGGTAGTAATGCCCCAAGGATTGTCAAAGTCTTTTCCAATAAGGATAATTCCTCCTCTTGGCCCACGCAATGTTTTATGCGTAGTAGAAGTAACAATATGAGCATGTTTAACAGGGTTGTCCAACAATCCGGCAGCAATCAATCCGGCAGGATGCGCCATATCTACCATAAAAATAGCGCCCACCTTGTCTGCTATCTTGCGCATTCTCGCATAATCCCATTCTCTGGGGTAAGCAGATCCGCCGCCAATAATCATTTTGGGTTTATGCTCCAGGGCCAGGCGCTCCATCTGATCGTAATTGATAGCTCCTGTCTCTTTATCCAATGTATAAGCTATAGGATGGTACAAGATTCCGGAAAAGTTAACCGGTGAACCGTGTGTGAGGTGTCCGCCATGTGCCAGGTCTAATCCCATAAAGGTATCACCGGGTTTCAGGCAAGCCAGAAAAACGGCCATGTTAGCCTGAGCTCCTGAGTGAGGTTGTACATTGGCGTATTCTGCCTCAAAAAGTTCACAAACCCTGTCAATGCAAAGTTGTTCCGATTTATCTACCACTTCACAACCTCCATAATACCGTGCTCCCGGATATCCTTCGGCATATTTATTGGTTAAAACAGAGCCCATAGCTTGTAAGACTTGAGAGCTCACAAAGTTTTCCGAAGCAATCAGCTCTACGCCATTTATTTGACGGTTTTCTTCTTTTCTAATAAGATCAAAAAGTGTTATATCCTGTTTCATAGTATATCAAGTTATTCTTCTCCGGTAACTTCCACTTGAACAGAAGCGGAAATGTCGCGGTAAATTTTTACAACTGCTTGATGTACTCCAACTTCTCTGAGTACATCCTGTCCCGGGAATGTAATGTTTCTTCTGTCTACTTCCAACCCCTGTGCTGCCAAAGCTTCGGCAACCTGTATGTTGTTTACAGAACCAAACACCTTTCCGGTGCTGCTTACCTTTGTTGCAATCTGCACCTGAATCCCTTCCAGTTTGGCAGCAAGTTCTTGCGCATCTTCACGCACCTTCGCTTCCTTATGCGCACGCTGACGCATATTCTCTTCGTGTACTTTCTTTGCAGAAGGAGTAGCCATAATAGCCATTCCCTTAGGAATTAAGAAGTTTGTTGCATAGCCGTTACGTACGTTTACTACATCGTCTTTGTCTCCCAGATTGGGAACGTCTTGCTTTAAAATAATTTCCATACCTCTTTCTCCTTTTATTTAAGTAAATCCGTGACGTAGGGCAACAGAGCCAAATGCCTGGCACGCTTGACGGCTTGGGCTACTTTGCGCTGGTACTTTAAAGACGTACCGGTAAGCCTGCGCGGTAAAATCTTACCTTGTTCGTTTAAAAAACGCTTCAAAAACTCGGGATCTTTATAATCTATGTATTTGATTCCGGCTTTTTGGAAACGACAATATTTTTTCCTTTTCACCTCCACTGTAGGAGGGTTTAAAAAACGTATTTCTTTATTTGCCATAATTAATCCTCCTCATCAATTTCAATATCATCATCTATGTCCGGTTTACTGACCTTAGGTGCAGGTTTTGTCTCCTTTGCAGGTAGATTTTCTTTTGCCGGGTTGTTTCTTTTTTCTGCATACGCAATGGCATGTTTGTCCATAGCGAACGTTAGAAATCGTATGATCCGTTCATCTCTGCGGTATTGGAGTTCCAATCTTGCAATGAATTCCGGAGCAGCCGTAAAGCCTATTAAATGGTAAAAACCGGTTGACTTCTTTTGAATGGGGTAGGCTAGTTTCTTTAATCCCCAATCTTCTTCGTAAACAATCTGGCCTTCGTTGGCCAGAATAAGATCACGATACTTAGCAACCGCTTCCTTCATCTGATTATCAGACAAAACGGGAGTTAAAATGAAAACGGTTTCGTACTGTTTAAGCATAATAAATAATTGATTAAAATAAAATTATAAAGGGCTGCAAAGATAGGAAATTCCTGCAGCCCCACAAATTTTTATTGTTCAGAACAAATGGGTTACTCCTTTATCGGAACATTTTTTAAAGTTTCTACCATAAAGTCCCAGAACTTCTGTACGGTAGAAATCAGGCAACGTTCATCGGGCGAATGAGGTGAACGGATGGTGGGACCAAAAGAAATCATATCCCAGTGGGGATAATGACCTCCCAGTATACCGCACTCCAGGCCTGCATGAATGGCTTTTACCTCCGGGTCTTTACCATACATGTCTTTGTACGTTTTTTGCATAAGCCGCAAAATGGGAGAATCCATGTTAGGCTGCCATCCCGGATATGCACCGGAAAATGAACTCTCGGCTCCAATATTGGCAAAACAGCAGGTAAGGGCTGTGCCCATATCTATTTTAGCCGTATCTACCATACTGCGAAGCAGGCAGTGCACCTCCATTTTTCCTTCCTGAACTTCAAGAATAGCCAGATTAGACGAAGTTTCTACAAGCCCGGGCATAGAAGCACTCATACCCCATACACCGTTAGGAGCTGCATAAACTGCTCTTACTATCTTCAGAGCCGTTTCTGCTGGAACTGTTTCTGCAGGTTTTTCTGTGGGAGCAACCGATATTTTCAAATCGGGATCGGTGAGTTTTAGCTCGTTTGCAATCGTTTCTGCCATATAGGCTACTGCTTTCTCTACTTCCTCTTTTTTACCCGGTTGGTAACAGATCACAGCATCACATTCTCGTGGAATCGCATTTCGTAAATCACCGCCTACAACAGAAGCCAAACGGATTTCGCACGTTTCTATAAGGTGGTATAATATACGAACCATAACTTTGTTGGCATTCCCCCGACCCAGTGCAATATCCATTCCCGAGTGACCGCCCTTTAGTCCCGTTATGTTTATATGTGCCCCTTCCCATCCGGCAGGTACTTGCTCGGGCTGGTACTCCAAGAGAAACGAACCGTCTTCCCCTCCTGCACATCCCACGTACAGTTCTCCCTCATCTTCCGAGTCTGTATTGAGTAAAATATCGCCTTTGAGTATACCCGGTTCCAGATCGCGAGCACCTGTCATGCCTGTTTCCTCTTCTGTAGTAGCCAGTAGCTCAATAGGACCGTGTACTAAATCGTCCGCTTCCAGAACAGCCATGGCGGCAGCCAATCCTATTCCATTGTCTGCTCCCAGTGTGGTACCTGTTGCATAAAGCCATTCACCCTCCACTCTGGGTATTATGGGATCGTTTTCAAAATCGTGTACCGTCTCGTTGTTTTTCTGGGGAACCATATCCATATGCGCTTGCAAAATGACCCCTTGTCTGTTTTCCATGCCCGGTGTAGCCGGTTTTCTGATAATCACGTTACCTACGCCGTCTACCAAGGTTTCCAGACCTAGTTTCTTACCAAAATCTGCCATAAAGGCGCGAATTTTCTCTTCTTTTTCCGAAGGTCTGGGGATTTGCGTCAATGCGTAAAAATGCTTCCAAACTCTTTCAGGTTTCAGATGTGTAATGTCCATATAATTAGTTTTAATTGATGATAAAGTTCAAAGTTTGGCCTTTCTGATATACGGGAACTCGGGCCTGAAACAATTCTTTTTGTCCGTCTATAAGGCGAACTACAACTATAGCAGGTTGTCTGTAATACAAACGAGTTCCGGAACGCACCCGGCTTTCATCTGCATAAAACCCCGGTGCCATATCTTCTTTTTCTGCACCCAATTCAAGAATTATGGGACGTCCTCCAATATCACCTGAAGGTAACAACCCGTCTGTTTCTGAGAATCTAAAGGCTACGTAGCGTGTCTGTTCCTTGTTAGGAATTACCTCTGCCGTAAGGTGCGTTTTTCCTGTAACGGATTCTCCCAAAAAAAGCTTTAGGTATTCTTCTTCCATACGTCTCATTTCTTCCACCGCCGCTCCCATAGCCTCTCCGCTGTAAATGGCGTCTGTATCTCCCGTAATGATGGCAAAGCGCATTTCGCGCAATTGAAAAATTTTCCGAGCGGCTTCTTCTGCCCGTTGTTCCTGCGTTTTTTCAACCAAATGTGTTTGCTGTACAGGTATGGCAGATATTTCACGTCCCGTAAGCTGTGAACGATACAATGTGGTTTGCTCCTCTTTTAAGTTCCTGATGATGCCGGCATCGGAAACTTCCTGCCATGCGTCTGCTACAGGAAACCTCCAGTTGTTTTCTTTATTTATATGCATATCCGACAGAAAGACCAACCCTTGTGAGGTTAATTGTAAGAACCAGGGTTCTGTCCTTCCTTGTGTTAGGTTAACCATGTACAGGCTGTGGGGATCGGCTTCCAACAAGGGATTCATTTCTATACGTGACAGTTCGTACGTAGTAATTTTTGATTGGCCTGCATCAATTCCCAGGTATTTTCGTGCATACCTGGCATAAGGTCCCGGAGTAAAAAGGGTATACTGTGCTTCTGCCACAATACGTATGCATGTCCGTGGCAGGCTGTACACTACAACACCCTGTGGAATCTGCTGCCCCTCTTGGACAGGCTGTCCTCCCAGAGGTAACCACAGGCTGATGGTCAGCAATAGAATAATCAGTTTTTTCATGACTGTGTTTTTTTATTTCTTTTCCAACGTTTATGGCTCCAAAGCCAAAGATGCACATTTTGCCGGATATCTTTCTCCAGCAGCTGTGCGAAAGTTTGGGTAGGAACCCCTTGTGCCTCTGCAGAAGCATCCTCTGTAATAAACGTAAAACGTAAGGCATACCTGCCCCTTTCTTGCTGATGAACAGCTCCGTACACCATGGCAAAACCGTATTTTGCCGCTAAAGACTCCGGTCCTCCTATCATAAGGGTTGGTTGCCCCAAAAAATGTACAGCCACACTCCTGCCCACCGGTCCCGGACATTGATCTGCCACCATAGCGTATATCCCCGGAGTATCTTTGTGCCGGGCCATATGCCGAACTACCTGACGGCTCTCCAGCATATGCCAACCTGTTTTGTGCCTGTTGCGCATACGGAACATAAGTTTGTCAAATACAGAAGAACTCATTTGTTGGTATACCATATGCAGTTGTTGCAATGGGTATCCACAAAAATTTTCTTTTTGCGAGCAACTGCACGCCCTCAAAAATTCCCAGTTTCCCATATGTGGAATCATAACTACAACACTTTTGCCTTTTTTTTGCAGATCTTCCAATACCCGGGTGTTTTCCGTTGTAAATCGTTTTAGTACTTGTTTTCCGCCGGCAGTAAAAAGCCAAATACTTTCTGCTACCAGCCTCCCAAAATATAAATAGAACTTTTTTGTTGTTTTTCCAATCTCTTCATACGTCATTTCAGGAAAAGATCTGGACAAGTTGGTTATGATTACCGTTCTGCGATAACCCAGAGCCTTCATAGGTAAAACAACAACCAGAAAAGAGATACCGTACAGTACAGGCAGGGGTAAAATACTAACCAGGCAGATTAAACCATACATGATAATCCAGGCAATCCGCATGAAAATGGTCTTCATAACCAAACAAAGTTACCAAAATTATCTTATTTTTGCGGGATACTAATTAAAATTAACCTAATAACTATGTTCAAAGGACAACCAAAAGGATTGATTTCCGCCGCACTCGCCAATATGGGCGAAAGGTTCGGTTTTTACACAATGATGGCCATCCTGACTTTGTTTATCTCGGCAAAATTTGGCCTGGATGAAACGACGACGGGAATCATCTATTCCATTTTTTATGCCCTTATATACGTACTTGCCTTGGTAGGTGGTATAATAGCAGACAGAACAAAAAATTATAAGGGCACTATTTTAACGGGTATCATTATGATGGCCGTAGGCTATGTCATCATAGGATTCCCCACAGAAACCCCGGTACCTCACATGGGACTTTACTTGGGTATTACCTGTGTAGGGCTTTTTGTTATAGCGTTTGGAAACGGACTGTTTAAAGGAAACTTACAGGCCGTTGTAGGACAAATGTTTGACAACCCGCAATACGAAGCCGTACGCGACAGAGGGTTCCAGATTTTTTACATGTTTATTAACATAGGAGGCTTATTTGCTCCGTTCTTTGCCATTGCCGTGCGTAACTGGTGGGTTCAGTTTAACGGACTCATTTACAACGAACAACTGCCCGAACTCTGTCACGGATTTCTTAAAAACACTTTAGAAGCAGATGCTCTGCAAAACTTTGGAGTATTGGCAGAGCAAGCCAATCAGGGCCCTGTAGCCGATTTGGGAGCGTTTGCAAACCAATACCTGAATGTGTTCAATACGGGCTTTCACTACGCTTTCTTTGTGGCTATTGTAGCTATGGGTATTTCGCTGGTCATTTTCCTAGTGAATAAAAACAAATTACCCGATGTAAGAACAAAAGAAGCAACGGTTGCTCAGGATGCCCCTCAGGTAACAAAAATGGAAGTTGCCGAAATTAAAAGACGCGTACTTGCCCTGTTTGCTGTTTTTGGCATTGTGATTTTCTTCTGGTTCTCATTCCACCAGAACGGCCTTACCCTCACTTTCTTTGCCAAGGACTACACAGACCTGAGCATGTTCGATATTAATCTGGGATTCACAAGAATTATTGGACCAGAAATCTTCCAATCTGCGAATCCTTTCTTTGTGGTAGTGCTTACTCCTATTATAGTAGGTTTGTTTGCCTGGCTCAATAAAAGAGGAAAAGAGCCTTCCACTCCTCGGAAAATCGCTATTGGGATGGGAATTGCCGCAGTAGCATACTTGATTATGGCCATTTTCTCTTTCAATCTCCCCTTGCTAAACGACGTAAAAGCGGCCGGAGGTTTAGATCAGGCATTGAAAGTAGGCCCTGCCCTTTTGATTGTCACATACCTTGTACTAACCATTGCAGAATTGTTTATTAGTCCTCTGGGGCTTTCTTTTGTATCTAAAGTAGCTCCCCCGCATATGCAAGGACTTATGCAAGGCGGATGGCTCACAGCTACTGCCGTAGGAAACCAATTACTGTTCCTTGGAGCCATGATGTATAAGAACATCCCCATTTGGCTCACTTGGTCTGTATTTGTGGGAGTATGTCTTATTTCCATGATTACCATGATGTCTATGGTTAAATGGTTGGAAAAAGTGGCAAAGTAACATCGAAGCTTCGCAGGGGAGCCGGCATTTACGCTGCAGGGGCCATTCTATGCTGGTCAACCGTAGCTACTGCCTTTAAATGGGCCCTGGCCTGTTTTACCCCTGCCACTTTACTGTTTATTGCTACCACTTCTGCGATCGCCACGTTGTTCCTAATACTTTTTGCTACGGAAAAACGTGGCGGTCTTTTTTCTTCTATTCCCCGCAGTGCTTGGTACCGGGCCGCTTTTCTGGGATTTATAAATCCCTTTCTGTATTACCTGATTTTGTTTAAGGCTTATAGTTTGCTGCCTGCTCAGGTGGCGCAGGCACTCAATATGATTTGGCCTCTGCTACTGGTACTTCTTTCCATACCTATTCTGGGACAAAAAATTGGTTGGATGAGTATTTTGGCCATGATTATCAGTTTTCTGGGTGCTTTATTCATAGCCTTGCAGGGAGATCTGGGTACTCTGTTTCAAGGGAGACTGCAAATCCAAAACCCGTGGGGTGTAGTTTTGGCTCTGGGAAGTGCTTTTCTGTGGGCCTTCTATTTTTTACTCAACATGAAAAGTAAAGTGTCTGGTGCTCGAGGATTGCTTATGAACTTCCTTTTTGCCTGGATTTATATTGCTTTATTTTTGCTTATCCGCTTTCTGTTGGCAACCACAACAAGCTATGTAGGGAATTACTCCCTGCGCAGTGTACTTTCTGCTATTTACATTGGCATGTTTGAAATGGCCGTTCCATTTGTTATCTGGCTCAAGGCCCTTACTTTGGCAAAAAACACGGCCGCCGTTAGTTCCCTCATTTACATTTTCCCCTTCCTTTCCCTCGTACTCATTCACTACGTACTGGGAGAACCTATTTTCTCATCTACCATTATAGGTCTTGTACTCATCATTTCCGGTGTCTTGTTATCCCGATTTTCCAACTCCGGAAAATCCCGTACATTTGTGTAATGGAACTGAAAACCGCTGTTGTCATACTTAACTGGAACGGGAAACATTTTTTAGAGCGTTTTCTACATTTACTACTGGAACGTACGCCGCAACCCTGGGCCCAAGTTTTCATTGCAGACAACGGTTCCACAGATGGCTCCGTTTCTTGGCTCAAGGGAACGTACCCGGAACTGCCCCTGATTGTATTTGATAAAAACTATGGCTATACGGGCGGATACAACAAAGCTCTGGAGCAAATAAAAGCTACTTATTACGTCCTCCTTAATTCAGATGTAGAAGTAACACCCGGCTGGCTATCTCCTCTTATTGAACATATGGAAGAGAACCGCAAATGCGGTATTTGCATGCCCAAAGTCTTGTCCTGGTCAGACCCCCACCGATTTGAATACGCCGGGGCCTGTGGCGGTTACATTGATCGGCTTGGTTTCCCTTTTTGCCGAGGTCGGATTCTCACACATATAGAGGAAGACAAAGGGCAATACAACCAACCTGCCCCTGTATTCTGGGCTAGCGGGACATGCATGGTTGTGCGCTCAGAGTTGTTTCACAAGCTACAGGGTCTTGACAATCATTTTTTTGCCCATATGGAAGAAATTGATTTTTGCTGGCGTGCCCGGTGGGCCGGTTACCAAGCGGCCGTTGTTCCCCATTCAGAAATCCTTCATGTGGGAGGCGGCACACTTCCCAATGACTCTCCCCACAAACTGTACCTGAACTATAGAAACAACCTGCTCATGCTTTATAAAAACTTGAGTTCCACAGCGCTTTTTCCTGTAATGGCTTTCCGGATTCTGTTGGACCACCTGTCTGCCGTAGCCTATTTATTCCAAGGCAAATGGGATTTTGCCGGAGCCGTCTATAAGGCCCATTTCAATTTCTGGAAGCTTCTTGGTTTTATGAAAAGAAACAAAGGATTCCCTAAGCCGGATCTGTCGCATGTTATGTACCGCGGCAGTATTATCCTGCGCTTTTTCTTGTCGTTCAAAAAAATAACCTTCAGCAAACTTCGGATGCAATAAGGCGGGACAAGCCTATTCCGTTAGATCCTTTAACCAGAATTATCTTACCTGCCGGCGGATGGCCTTTAAGGTACTCAATCAGCTCTTCTGTCTTTGAAAAGCACAAGCCTTTGGCTTTTTCATTCTCAACAGCCCTGGCAAAATACGGTCCCACCCAAAAAACACATTCCAGTGCCAGAGTTTCTACCATTTGTACCATTTCTGCATGTGCCTGTTCCGTGTACGTTCCCAGCTCAAGCATGTCTCCCAAAACAGCACATTTATTTGTACCGGGAATAGAAACCAAGTTTTCCAAAGCCAATTTCATACTTACGGGATTGGCGTTGTAAGCGTCTGCAATGAGTACATTTTTAGAAGTACGTATCCATTGGGAACGATGATTGGAAGGAACGTAGCCGGCAACGGCTGCCACAGCCTGTTCCCTTTCCACTCCATAGTGTTCTGCAACGGCCAGTGCAGCCAAGATATTGGGAGTATTGTACAGACCGGTCAAATGAGTTTTTATTTTCGGATAACCCTCAACGTGAACTACCAACAACCCGTCCTGCAGTTCTGAACTGACCTGCGGCAGTACCAAACCGTCATCTGGTGACAAGGCTGTTCCATCATTCTGTAATTGACTGCCGTAATAGATTACATTTTTTTCTACGTGTCTTTCCTCCAGCATAGATAGGAGCGCCTGATCGTTTGCATGGCAAAACAACGTTCCGTTACGTGTTTTCAGGTAATCATATAAAGTTCCTTTTTCCTGTTTAATACCTTCCGGCGTTCCAAATCCTTCCAAATGGGCCCCGCCCACATTGGTGATTAATCCGGCAGTTGGATGGCTTAAGGTTGTTAATAAGCCTATTTCACCTGCATGGCTCGTCCCCATCTCTAGAATGAGTATTTCTGTATGGCTGTCCATTTTCAAAATACTTAAAGGAACTCCAATGTGGTTGTTCAGATTGCCTTCTGTAGCTGTTACCCGATAACGTTCAGAAAGTACAGCCTGTATCAATTCTTTAGTAGTCGTTTTTCCATTGGAGCCGGTGAGGGCAAAAACAGGAATGTTGTATCGACGGCGGTGCCAGGCAGCCAACTCCTGCAAAGTCTGCAACACATCCGGAACCAGCAAGTAGCGGGAATCAGCAACCTCGTTCTTTAGCGGAACCACTTCCGGGTTGTCCACCACAGCACAAACAGCTCCTTTTTCCAGGGCTTCCCGGGCAAACAGATTGCCGTCAAAATGTTCTCCTTGCAATGCAAAAAAAAGACAACCGGAACACATCTGCCTGGTATCTGTACAAATGTGTGGATGATCTATGAATAATGCCTGTAAGTGATCCATCATTTATTTATTTACAAGACGGTTATTACTATGGCCCCGTAGATCCAAATCCTCCCGTCCCACGTTCCGTTTGGCTCAACTTATCGGCCGGTTCCCATACTACTCTACTGTGTTGTGCCACTACCATTTGAGCCACGCGTTCGCCGGGTGTAATCTCTGCCGGAGCGGAAGATAAGTTGATCAGTAAAACACAAACCTCGCCACGATAATCCGCATCTACAGTTCCCGGACTGTTAAGTACGGTAATTCCTTTACGGGATGCCAACCCGCTGCGTGGCCTTATCTGCGCCTCGTAACCCGGTGGAAGCTCCATATAAAGTCCGGTAGGTACCAAAACCCTTTCCAGTGGTTGCAGGGTAAGAGGTTCAGAAAGATGAGCCTTTAGATCCATTCCTGCAGAAAGGATGGTGGCATATTCAGGCATGGTATAAGGAGAGCGATTAATAATCCTGACTTTCATAATTACAAAAATAGACAAAAAAACACTACCTTCACCGGAAATCATTTTGTTCAAACGTATGAAAAAAACAACATTAATTATTCTTTTAGCTATGGGTACTTTTTTAATGGGTTCTTGCAGTAATTGTAGCCAAAATGCAAAAAAAGCCAAAGCCGTTGTAAGTGAAGAAACAACAGAAGCTTCTGATGCACAAGAGCGTGCTTTTGACCCGGAAACGTTACCTGAAGACCCTGTTTTTGAACTTAAGACAACCAAAGGCAACATGATCATCCGCCTGTACAGTGAAACACCTCTGCACAGGGATAATTTTGTTAAGCTGGCGTCTGAAAGATTTTATGACGGGATTTTATTCCATCGTGTAATACACGGTTTTATGATCCAATGCGGCGACCCAGACTCGCGTACGGCAACTCCGGGGCAAAGATTGGGTTCCGGAGGTCCCGGTTATACCGTACCGGCAGAGTTTGTACCGGAACTATACCACAAAAAAGGAGCCATTGCCTCTGCCCGGACAGGAGATGCAGTCAACCCGGAAAAAGCTTCTTCAGGCTCTCAATTTTATATAGTGCATAACGAAGCTGCTTGCCGCCAACTGGACGGAAACTATACGGTATTTGGAGAAGTATTGGAAGGACTCGAGGTGATAGACACCATAGCGTCTGTAGAAACAGGATCGGCAGACAGACCTGTTGAAGACGTGAAAATCCTGAGTGTTTTACCCATTCTGGAATAGCCCGTTTAAGGCATCCAGTTGGTGTTTTTATAATCTAAAATGCGCTTGATGGCTTCTGTAGCTTCTTGTGCAGCATTGGAAGCTCCCAGTTCCATACAACGGGCATAGGCGTTCAAGGCTTTGCCCCATTCTTCGTCTTTCCTGTACAAACTGCCCAGCTTGTACCAGGCATTTTGATCTTTTGCCCCTTGTTCCGTTGTAACGTATCGTTTCAACTCTTCTTTTGTTTTCATACTCTGTATTTTACACGATTCCGGAAAAACCCATAAAGGCCATGGCTAAAATTCCGGCAGTAATCAATGCTATAGGAACGCCTTGAAACGGTTTGGGAACGCCCACAAGTTCCATTTGTTCGCGCATCCCTGAAAAAATAATAAGGGCCAGCCCAAATCCTGCAGCCATAGCGGCAGTGTATACCAATGCCTGTGGCAGGGTAAGAAGAGCCGGTGTGCCACCAAATGAAAACTCCTTAGTAACTACCAGTATAGAAACGCCGAGTACAGCACAGTTGGTGGTGATCAGGGGCAGGAAAATCCCTAATGCCCGGTATAAGGCCGGAGAAATCTTTTTGAGTATAATCTCTACCGTTTGAACCAATGCGGCAATAACCAAAATAAAGGTTACCGTTTGCATAAAACCAATTTGCAGCGGTTCCAGAACGTACATCTGAATAGGATAAGTGATAAGGGTAGACAAGGTCATGACAAACACAACAGCTGCACTCATGCCTACTGCAGTAGAAATTTTATTGGATACCCCCAAAAACGGGCATACTCCTAAAAATTGATTGAGTACAATGTTGTTGACAAAGACTGCAGATATGATAATAAGTATATATTCCATAGTATTAAGCCTTTTTAATTCTATTGAACAAAACCATCAGATACCCTAGTGCCAAAAAAGCTCCCGGAGCCAAAATAAAGATAAGGATGGCATCTCCGGGGATAATTTTCCAGCCAAAAAACGATCCTGCTCCCAGCAGTTCGCGTACCATACCCAATACCGTAAGAGCTAAAGTAAATCCCAACCCCGACCCCAAACCGTCAAGGAAAGAATCTACCGGTTTGTTTTTGCTGGCAAATGCCTCGGCTCTCCCTAAGACAATACAGTTTACCACAATCAGCGGAATAAACAATCCCAAGGTTTCGTACAAAGATGGAACATAAGCTTGCATAACCAGTTGCACTACCGTAACAAATATAGCGATCACTACTACAAAGGCAGGAATCCGTACTTTGGAAGGAATCAGGCCCGCTATAAGCGATATAACGTAATTGGACAACATGAGCACAAAAGTAGTGGCCAACCCCATCCCCATACCGTTGATGGCAGAAGTAGTGGTTCCCAGTGTAGGGCACATTCCCAAAACCAGTACAAAGGTTGGATTCTCTTTAATAATACCTTTTGTTATGATTTTCCATTTGCTCATGATTGACCTCCTTCTTCAAAACGTATTTTTTTAAAAGCCTTATACGCCAAGTCCACGGCATCGCAAAAGGCTCTAGAACTTATGGTAGCGGCAGTAATGGCATCTACAGAACCTCCGTCTTGTTTTACTGCCAACTTAAAATTCCCCGGTTTTTTGCCTTTGAACTGCAAACTAAAGTCACTTTTCACAGGATCCAACTTGTCTCCCAATCCCGGTGTTTCTGAATGAAGAACAAGTGCTGTATTGTAGATGGTACCTTCCGGGAGAAAACCAACCATAACCTGAATGGGACCTCCAAATCCTTTTGCTGTAATAACTTCAACGGCTATGCCTACCGGAGTCCCGTCTAAAGTTGCCGGATACATTTTTACTGTTTGTCCGTCTACTTCCAAATCATAAGCCTCTTCAAACGGCTCATTGTCAAAAGCAGGCAAAACACCGGATAAAGCCGTGTTTACTTTAGCTAACTGCGCAGCTGTTATGGGGGCAGACGTTATCAAATAAACGCCACCCAGAATGGCTGATCCTGCAAAACAAATGATCAACAGGGTCAAAACCATGTTTTTAAAATTAGATTCTCTAGCCACGTTTCACCTCCTTTTGATAAGGGAACGGTTTTATTTTGTTGATGAGAGGAACCAGAGCATTCATAAACAGGATGGCAAAAGAAACGCCCTCGGGGTAAGCACCCCATACCCTTATAAGCATAGTAATGATGCCTATTCCCACCCCAAAAATAATCATACCCAAAGGAGACATGGGAGAAGTCACATAATCCGTTGCCATGAATATGGCTCCCAGCAATAGTCCTCCGGAAAGCAGATGAAAGAGCGGATCTGCATATTGTATCGGATCTGCCAAGTGTAAAAGTCCGGAAAATAAGGCAACGGTAATTACTATGGAAAGCGGAACGATGGGCCTAATAACTTTGCGTACCAGCAAATAGATAAAACCTAAAAGAAGGGCCAACGCAGAAGCTTCTCCCAGAGAACCGCTCATATGTCCAAAAAACATTCCCGAGTAAGAAAAATTATGTTGAGCAGCTAAAGCTTTTATGCTCACTCCGTTTGCCAAACCTTCTTTAACTATTCCCAAAGGAGTGGCTCCGGTCAACGCATCGGGAAGTTGTCCCTGAAGTCCCAGCAAAAAACCGGGTATTAAAGGATTCTCCGGAGTAAAAATACCGTTTGCAACAGCCCAATTGGTCATTTGAACAGGAAAAGAAATCAATAAAAAGACACGGGCTACCAAGGCAGGATTAAACAGGTTATGCCCCAATCCTCCGAACGTCATTTTTGCCACTCCTATAGCAACCACACAGCCTATCAAAACCATCCACCAAGGAGAAGAGACGGGCAAATTCAAAGCCAGAATCAAACCCGTTACTACGGCAGACAAATCGTGTACGGTGGTTTTCTTTTTCATCATATACCTGACAATCAGGTGTTCCACTAAAACACAACCGGCTACGGATACCATAAGTACCAACAAAGCACTTACTCCTGCTAAGTATAGACTCACCAATACAGCAGGCACCAAGGCAATGATTACATCACGCATGATCCCCTGTGTGGTTTCTTTGCCGTACCAATGCGGAGCCGGTGAAACAAGCAGTTTATTCATATCATTTCTTACGTTTATTCTTCAATAATGCGTTTTTAGCCAAGCGTATCTGATCAAGCAGAGGTATACGTGCCGGGCACGTATACAGGCAACAACCGCACTCAATACAATCAAACACTCGGTGCTCATCCAGCTCTTCTGTACGCCCGGCCAGGGCCAGCTGGTATAGCAAGTATGGTTGCAAACGCATAGGACAGGCTTGGAAGCATTTTGCACAGCGAATACATTCTCCGGGTTCCCGGCGTTTTGTTTCTTTTTCTGTCAACAGCAAAAGTCCTGAACTGCTTTTAACAACAGGTGCTTGTAAGTTAACTACTGCTTTGCCCATCATGGGTCCTCCGTTTACTACTTTAACAAAGTGGGACAAAAGTTTTCCGTCTTTATCCAAAGCTCCTGCTGCTTCAAGAATATCCTGAATGGGAGTGCCCACACGGAACCTGTAATTTTCCTGAACAGACAGGTCAGAACCGGTTACTGTCAATACATTTGAAATCAAAGGCTTCCCCTTCTGAACAGCTTCGTAAACGGCAAAAGCCGTTCCCACATTTTGCACAATGGCTCCCGTAGAGATGGGAAGCGCAAAAGAGGCTACTTTTCTTTGTAACAAAGCATCTATCAATTGTTTTTCTCCTCCTTGCGGATACCTTTTCTTTAAAGGTACTACTTTCCACTGCAAGTAGTTAGCAGTAATCTTTTTCATAGCCTGGATGGCCAGAGGCTTATTTTCCTCAATACCAATAATACCGTTCACATTCGTTCCCAATACTCGCCTCATAAGTTCTGCTCCAATCAATATCTCTTGCCCGTGTTCTATCATAAGGCGGTAATCAGATGTCAAAAAAGGCTCACATTCAGATCCGTTCAAGATCAAATATTCCGGTGCCATGCCTTCAATGGGAGTCAGTTTTACGTGCGTGGGAAAAGCAGCCCCTCCCAGCCCTACTATACCCATTTCTGTAATTTTCCGGAACGTTTCTTCCGGTACAATCGTAATTTCCTGTTTTACCTGTTGCGTTCTGTCTATGCTTTCCAGCCATTCATCTCCTTCTGTCTCTATGACAATGGTTGTTACCCTTTTACCCTGAAAATCCGGGTAAAGAGCTACCTCGGTTACCGTTCCGCTTACCGAGGCATGAACGGGTGCAGAAACAAAACCTGCCGGGTCTGCCACCTTCTGCCCTACCTTTACACGATCTCCTTTTTTGACCACCGGCACAGAGGGCATCCCCAGGTGCTGATTCATGGGAAGGAATACCCGTTTGGGTATAGGAAGGTCTTCAATGGCTTGGTCTTTAGAAAATTTACTGTCGTTTGGATGAATCCCTCCAATAGAAAACGTTTTACTCATGAGCTGTATCTTGTTTTTTTGGCGGAAAATTGATTTCTAAAATGCATTGGGTTGGACACACTGCAACACACTTTCTACATAGGCGACACTTGTCGGGGTCTATATAAGCCAGGTTGTCTGTAAGGGTAATGGCATCGAAAGGACAAGCCTTTACACACAATCCGCATCCTATACATCCTACCGGGCAAGCCTTACGCGCAAGAGCCCCCCTATCTTTATTGGAACATGCTACATATATCCTTCTGTTTTTAGGCCCTTTGGGTCTTAATTCCATTAAGTTTTTAGGACATGCGGTAACACAAGCTCCACACGAAGTACATTTTTCTTCATCTACAACGGGCAGGCAAGTTACCGGATCAATAACCAGTGCATCAAACATACAGGCTTGCACACAATCTCCCAATCCCAGACAACCGTAACTGCAAGCTCTTTCTCCTGCGTAAAGATCTGCTACAACAGCACAAGAAGGAGAGCCGTCGTATTCGTTTATCTTTGGTCTGACCTCACATGAGCCGTTACACCGTACCACGGCTACTTTAGGAACTTGTTCGCGAGCTTCTCTGCCCAATACCTTTGCTGCCAGTTGCATGGCCTGATTTCCTCCTACCGGGCAGAATAAATCTGTACGGTTCGGATTGTTTATAAAAGTCTCTACAAAGACTCTGCATCCGGCAAAGCCACAACCACCGCAGTTGGCCCCCGGCAATACTTCCAGTACTTGATCTATACGAGGATCTTCCTGTACTTTGAAATTTTGTGCAATAAAGTATAACACCACAGCTAGAACTCCGCCCAATAGGCTAAGAATCAGCACGGTATACAGTAAAGTAGAAGTCATTTTGGATACGATATTTGAGCAAATATAGAATAAAATAATAGATTCTTACAGGCATTTCACTTTATCTTGCTGGTGAGCGGAAACCGCAAGTTTTCATAATGGCACAGCCGGGCTGTGACACTTCCTACAATAACCGGCGATTCTAAAAACAGGGGAATCCTATTCTTATCGTCACTTATCCAAAAACGCATATCTTCCTTACCATCAAATACTACACCGGCTACTGTTTGTGCAGAAAACTTTAAAGCACGGAAAATCCCCATCCCCAACACCTTAACTTCTTCATACCCGTCAAACCGCAGGTACAGTTCAAAAACTTCCTCGTCAATAGCAAAAGATATAGGAGACACTTCTCCCGGTGTCATGTTTTCAAAATCCAGATTACGTAAAAAATAAAATACCGTAATCAGGTCAAACGTACAGATCCTGCCCGGCAACAGAGTGTCCTGTATAGAACCATCTTTGCGAATAATCCGAGCATTAATGGAATGATCGGGGTTGTAGTGGTAATAATTTTGTATGGTATATTTACCCTCGTTAATGTCGCGCATAAAATATACGGGACGGAGGTTGGACTTTTTAAAATGGCTTTCGTAATAATCGTCCACTTTAAAAAAAGCACTGAAAAATTTAGAGGTTTGTAAACGGCCTTTGGCTTTAAATCCCGGTTCTCCGCCAAGGGATTTCTCTGTGACGTGTAGCGATACCGTTCCCACATCTGTATTAACAACACCCCAGGTATAGCTGGCCATCATGGTTATTTTCTCTCCCGCAGCAAAGGCAAGCCGAGCAGCCGGAACTTCGTTTACAGGCAGGCAAGGTTTTTCTGTTTCTGTATCTTGAGCCCTTAGCAAACAAGCTACTGATAACAAAATCAATAATAGGAAGGTGTTTCTATAACACGCCAAGGTTGTCATTCAAGTCATGCATTTGGTTCATCCGCGAGGCGTATGTCATGCTTTCATCCGTTGCAAAATCCGGACCACCTTCGTCGATATCCATAAAACGAATTTCTGAGCTTCGGAAACGCATTGGAAATTCTCCAACGGCTCCATTACGGTGTTTGGCAACAATTACTTCTGCAACCCCTTCCAGGGATCGCCCGGTGTCGGGGCAGTCTTTGATTCCATAATACTCGGGACGGTATAAAAATACTACTATGTCTGCGTCTTGTTCAATAGCCCCCGACTCACGTAAGTCGCTCAACTGAGGTCTACGGTTTCCCCCTCTCGTTTCTGATGCTCGGTTCATCTGCGATAGTGCAATAATGGGAATGTTCAGTTCTTTAGCAATGGCTTTTAGTGATCGCGAAATAGCAGCTACTTCCTGCTCACGCATACCGCGTAGTTCCGGCGGCCCCGACATCAGTTGCATATAGTCAATCACTATAAGTTTAACCCCCATCCCGGCAACAAGCCTTCTGGCTTTGGCCCTAAATTCAAAAATAGAAAGGGCCGGTGTATCGTCTATATACAAGGGAGCTTTCGTTAAATTCACAATACGTTGGTTGAGCTGTTCCCACTCAAAACCTTTCAGTTTTTTTCCTCCTCTGATTTTTTCCGAAGACAAGCCAGTCTCACTTACCAACAAACGCTTTACCAACTGTGCGTCCGGCATTTCAAGCGAGAAAAAAGCTACGGGAATGTTGTGGTTTACAGCCATGTTTCTGGCCATGGTAAGCACAAAGGCCGTTTTCCCCATAGAAGGTCTGGCAGCAATTACCACCAAATCAGCCTTTTGCCATCCTAGGGTCATCCTGTCCAAGGAAGTAAAGCCCGAAGGAAGACCACTCAGTCCATCGTCTCGTGTTTGCACGTCTGATAATTCGTCCAGTACCTCGCCTAACACAGAACGTACAGGCCGGGTATCTCTGCGCAGATTCATATCTCCTAAGTCAAAAAGACGTTGCTGAGAAGCGTCCAACAACTCATCGGCCGGTATGGTATCGTCAAAGGCTTCCCGCAAGATAGTGTATGAAGTACCTATAAGCTCCCGCTGAATGAATTTCTGCGTCAATACTTTTGTATGGTATTCCAAATGCGATGCAGCTGCCACACGCATGGTCAGCTGGCTTAAGTAATAAGGACCTCCTACCTGATCCAGTAAGTCGTGTTTTTTTAATTCTTCTGCCACCGTATATATATCTACCGGATGGTGAGCAGAAACAAGCGTCATAATGGCTGAAAAAATTTTTTTATGACTGTCTTTATAAAAGTATTCCGGCTTAACAGTACCCACAATATCTAGCGAAGCTGTGGGTTCCAGGAGCAAAGCCCCCAAAACAGCTTCTTCTATATCAATGGCCTGTGGCGGCACTTTCCCTATGTCCAACCCTACCATTTCTACCTGAGCCTGTTCCTTCCCTTTTCTGGTTCCGGTTACAGGTGATTGTTTTGCCATAATAGTTCTCCTTCTATTTCAATTTATCCAAAGCGGCAAGGACTATTTTTACGGTCAAAGCCAGTTCTTCCTTGCTTATGCATAAGGGCGGTGCTATGCGAAATGCGGTGTCGCAATATAAAAACCAATCGGCCATAGCTCCTTCTTCCAGGAGCAGGTGTATGATGGCCTGTACTTTTTTTGCATCCCCAAGTTCCACGGCCAGCAACAGCCCCTCTCCCCTAACCTCTTTGACAGCAGGATGAGGTATCAAAGCTTCTTTTAGAAAGTTTGCCTTATCCGATACTTCCTCTGTCCACCCTTCTTTGAGTAATACGCGAAAAGCAGCAGCTCCTGCAGCGCAACTTACCGGATGTCCGCCAAAAGTAGTTATGTGTCCCAACACGGGGGCAGATTTCCAGGCATCCATCAGCTGCTTGTTGCAGGCAAGGGCTCCCAGGGGCATCCCTCCTCCCAAGGCTTTAGCCAGAGTTACCATATCCGGTATCACTCCATATTTTTGCATGGCAAAAAGCCGCCCTGTTCTTCCAAATCCTGTCTGAATTTCATCAAATATAAGCAAAGTTCCCGTACGGTCACAACGCTCTCTTAGGGCCTCTAAAAACCCGGACTCCGGCAAACGAACGCCGGCTTCGGCCTGTATGGGCTCTACTATAACACAAGCTGTATGCCTATCAATTAGGTTCAGGTCTTTTGTATGGTTAAAATGCAAAGCCGTCACTCCGGGAAGCAAAGGGCGGAATGCACTTCTAAACGTTTCATTTCCCATAACGCTCAGAGCGCCGTGCGTACTTCCGTGGTAAGCGTCTTGAAAACAAACCACCTTATGGCGACCTGTAACTCGCTTAGCCAGTTTTAGGGCAGCTTCGTTGGCCTCGGATCCTGAATTCACAAAATAAATTGAGTTTAAAGAAGCCGGTAAGTGCTCTGTGAGCAAAGAAGCCAAATGCACCTGCGGCTGTTGTATAAGCTCTCCGTAAACCATTAAATGCAGATGGTTGCGAGCCTGATCTTCAATGGCTTTAATTACCTCGGGCCGTGCATGTCCCACATGGCTTACAGATACTCCGGAAATAAGGTCAAGGTACCGTTTTCCTGTAGAAGACAGAAGAAACACCCCCTCTGCTTTTTGTATCTCAATACCTAAGGGAGAGGGGGAGGTTTGTCCCAACAGAGAAAAAAATTGTTCGCGTATGGTCTGTTTATTCTTCAAAAGTAGGATCTACCAATATTCGTCCGCAGTATTCACATACAATGATTTTCTTACTCATCTTAATATCCAGTTGACGCTGGGGCGGAATCTTATTGAAGCAACCTCCACAAGCACCTCGCTTTATAGTCACTACAGCCAATCCGTTACGTGCATTGTTTCTTACCTTTTTATACGCAGACAACACACGGTTATCTATTCGGCCTGCTATCTGATCTGCTTTTTTACGCAACGCATCTTCTTCTTTAGATGTCTCCTTAACAATAACGTCCAGCTCTTTGTTTTTCACTTCCAGATCTTTATTCCTTTCTGTGTGAGCTGTTTTTGCCTCTTCCAGTTTTTCTCTTCTATCTTTCAATAAAATAGAAAATTCGCGGATGTATTTTTCTGCTAATTCTACATCTAAGTTTTGGTTTTCTATCTCTTTAGATAAGGAATCAAACTCACGGCTGTTTTTAACGTTGCCCTGCTGTGCTTCGTACTTGGCAGCCATAACGCGTGCATTGTCTGCATCTATCCTACGAGATGCAATGTCCTTTTCAATGCCCCTAATTTCTTTCTGCAAATTTTCTACCCGGGTAGCCAATCCTTTAATATCATCTTCCAGATCTTCTACTTCTAAAGGCAATTCGCCACGGAGCAAGAGTATTTTATCAATTTGTGAATCGGTTGTCTGAAGTTGATAAAGAAGACGCAATTTTTCCTCCATTGTCAGCGCTCCTTCCTGTTCTGCTTTCTGCAAGTCTGTGAATGATCCTGCATTGGCTCCGGCAACTTTTGTCGTTTTCTTTGTCATAATTGTATTGCTAGCTTAATATATTTGAATGGGGTTTGTACAGATACGTGTTTTGCGGACGTCAAAGGTAGGGATTTTTTTCTTAAGCTCATTGCAGATTACCTCTTGTATTCCTGCCTCCGATTCATAATGCCCGATATCTACCAACATTAACCGTGGAATGGTCTCAAAATACGTATGATAACTAAAATCTGCACTCACAAAAACCTGTGCCCCCGATTCCAAAGCAAATGGAATAAGGGATGTGCCGCTTCCTCCGCAAAGAGCTACCCTGGAAACTTCAGGGATAAATACTTCAGACGCTTTAAAATGCTTTAGATGAAACACTTTTTTTAAGTGGTTAAAAAAAGACGGGGTACTCATTTTCTTGGGAAGGTCTCCCACAATACCTAACCCACAGGCTACTGTCTGCGGAGTATCCGGCATAGGGCATGGTTCCGGTGCCAGGATATCTATATTTTCCAGACCCAATGCTTGTGCCATGGCTCCGCTTACACCATCCATTACCTTGTCTACATTCGTATGCATACAGTAAACAACCATACGATTACGTATGGCCAAAGCCACGGTGCGTTCCACAGGCGTTGCCTCTTTCAAATGCTTTAAACCTTTAAAAATTAAAGGATGGTGTGAAATCACCATATTAATCCCTTCCTCAACGGCCTCTTCAATCACTTCTTCTGTACAGTCAAGACAAACCATAGCACCGGTAACAGCTGTTTGCGGATTCCCAATACACAATCCGGAATTATCCCATTGTTCTTGGAGCTTAACAGGTGCCCATTGTTCCAGTATTTTTATAATATCGGCTGCAGTACGCTTCATTCTATCATGTCTTTGATTTCTAACAACTGTGCTTTGATCCTGTTCAAAGAAGCCATGATATCTACCGTTCTGTCTTCTCCTTCCTTATTGTCCTGCATGCGTTTTCTGGCACCTTCCAACGTCATTCCTCTCTCTTTAACAAGGTGATGAATAATTTTGTAGTTGGCTACATCTTCTGCAGTAAAAAGACGATTCCCCTTTTTATTTCTAACGGGTTTAATGAATTGACTGAATTTTCCGGACCAAAATCGCACCAAAGACGTGTTTTCTCCCAAAATTTCAGCTACCTCACCAATGCTGTAATACATTTTTTCCATACGCTTAATCTAAAGATTGCCCTGTATTGTTTGCCGTCAACATAATTTGATGGTAGTCGTACGGCAGAACGTCCATAAAAAAATAATGCACCGGATCCCTTACCCGGTCTCCCTGCCTTACCTCGTAATGAAGATGAGGCATAAAGGACATCCCGGTTGATCCTATACGTGCTATAGCCATCCCTCTTGTTACATATTGCCCTTTTCTTACAAAAATATCGCTTAAATGAGCATACACCGTGACGTATCCTCTGTAGGGATGCTTTATCTCTATCACATTTCCTCTTCCTCGGGCAGAACGGGACACATGTATTACCTGTCCATCAGCTGTGGCCAGTACATCGGTGCCGTGTCCTGCTAAAAAATCCATCCCTGTATGTTCCATAGGTATTTTATAGAAAGGATGAATTCGCCTTCCAACCGTAGCTCCCATGGCCTCCATAGGTGGATTACGTAAAGGAAAAGCGGCGGGCATGTATTTGATACTGTCTAAATTTTCATATACCCGATTGGCAGAATTGTATAGCAACCTTGTTACCAGGGCCATACGTTGTTCCAGATTGCTTATCACGGAATCTGCGTGGTAAGCCAGAACAAAAGATTGATTTTCCATAAGGCGACGGTAATGGGTAATATCTGCATCTTCCGTTATATCTAACGGTTTGGAATGAAGCACTGCTCCGTAAATGCCTCTGTCTCGTGTTTCCAGTTCTTCAATAACGGCATTTAAGTTTTTCATTTCCCGGCTTAATCTTTCGTATTCGTTTTGCATGAGCTGTGCTTCACGCTGCAAGTTTCTTTCTGCCGGGGAAAGAATAAACAACCCAAAAATTAAATAGTACACTACGGCAAGACCTATACTGCCCAAAAAAACCCATAAAATGCGTTTTAAAACGGTTTTGAAACCCGGACGCACCTTTATGAATTCCAACTTTTCCTTATTGAACTGATAATGGTTCATTTTCAGAAATTATTGGCGTCCACCCAAGATCACCGCATGGTAATCGTCCGTTGCTATGTTGTTGTTGAAATAGTTATAAGGATTGACGGGACGACCCATGTAAATGACTTCATAATGTACGTGGGGACCTGTAGATTTGCCGGTAGAGCCCAATAAACCAATACATTCACCACGTTTTACAAGCTGCCCTTCGTATACCTGGGCTTTGTTCAGGTGGGCATAACGCGTTTTATACCCAAACCCATGGTCTATCAGAATATAGCGCCCATACCCGTTGTATTCGTACCGTATGGCTTCTACCTTTCCGTTTCCTGTTGCATATACCGGGGAGTTAAGCGCACCGGTAAGGTCAATTCCTTCGTGCATACGTATCCCGCCATAAATGGGGTCGATTCTGTAACCAAAAGCTCCGGACCATCTGAAATTTTTTGTGTCTTCCGGAATAGGCAATATAGACGGAATGCATTTAGCTACTTCTCCTGCCTGCCCTGCTACACGCTCCACATCGTCAAATGATTTTGACTGAATGAACGCTTTTTTCATAATTTTATCAAACCTGAACGCAGTGGACATGAGCAAGTCAGCATTTTCTGAATACTCCATGTGCGGATAACGATTAGAGCCTCCAAAACCGGCATCTCTGATTTCCGGTGGAATTTGCTCCATACCAAACATGTTCCTATAAATGTTGTTGTCCCTGATTTGCAAATGCTCCAGTTTTTTTTCCGATTGCTCTAACTGTTTACCTAACAGTTCCAGGTTAGATTTAGCTTCTTTGTACTCACGCTCCAAACGAATGGTTCTGGGTGTTTTTAATTGTAACGCTTCTGTATAAAACAAATAATATCCTAAAGCCAGAAAAATACTTACCGGCAGAATAAACAGCACACGTAAAAAAGACAAACGCATGCCGGGCTTTTGAAGCTCATAAGACAACGTTTTGGGGTTGTACCTGTATCTTTTTTTTTCTGCCATTCAGTTTATTAACATGTTATTAACGAACAAAGATAAATAATTTTGGTAAAAAACGGTATATTTGCCCGTTAAATAGTAGTAAAATGACCTTCGCCAATATAAGAAAAAAATTCCTAGACTTCTTTGAGAAAAAAGGACATACCTTAGTTCCTTCAGCTCCTATGGTCGTTAAGAACGATCCAACACTGATGTTTACCAACGCAGGTATGAATCAATTCAAAGACTGGTTTTTGGGAAATGAACCGGCTGCTTACCAAAGAGTAGCCAATTCACAAAAATGTTTACGCGTAAGTGGCAAACACAATGATCTGGAAGAAGTAGGACACGATACGTACCACCATACTATGTTTGAAATGCTGGGGAACTGGAGCTTTGGAGATTATTTTAAAAAAGAAGCCATTGCCTGGGCCTGGGAACTGCTTTCGGAAGATTTCCGGCTGGAACCAAACCGGATGTACGCTACTGTTTTTGAAGGGGCAAAAGAAGAAGGACTGGACCCCGACAAGGAAGCACTCCATTTCTGGAAGTCTTTTTTACCGGAAGACCGTATTTTGTTTGGAAACAAAAAAGACAACTTTTGGGAAATGGGAGAAACAGGTCCTTGCGGTCCTTGCAGTGAAATTCACATAGACTTGCGACCGGAGGAAGAACGCAGCAAAATTCCCGGAGCTTCTCTGGTAAACAAGGATCACCCTTTAGTAGTTGAATTGTGGAACCTGGTATTTATTCAGTACAACAGGAAAGCAGACGGCTCTTTGGAACCTCTCCCACAACGTCATGTAGATACGGGAATGGGGCTGGAACGACTTTGCATGGCTATTCAGGGAAAACAAAGTACCTACGATACAGACTTGTTTCATAACCTTATAGAAGCCACCGGCCAACTCTGTGATAAAGAATACGGCAAAGACACCCATACAGACATTGCATTGCGCGTAGTGGCTGATCATGTAAGGGCCATTTGCTTTTCCATTGCAGACGGACAACTGCCTTCCAACGTAAGGGCGGGGTATGTTATCAGACGCATTTTACGCCGTGCCGTCAGGTACGGATACACGTTTCTTGAGTTCCGACAACCTTTTCTGTGCCATCTGGTCCCAACCTTAGTTAAAGAAATGGGAGAAGCCTTCCCGGAACTGGTCCGTGAGCAAAAACTCATATACAACATCATTCACCTAGAAGAAGAAGCCTTTTTGCGTACTTTGGAAAAAGGAATCCACCTGTTTGAACAATTTGCTCAAAGAAAAGACAACCACGAATTTAGTGGAGAAGATGCCTTTCTGTTATACGACACGTACGGATTTCCGTTAGACTTGACCATCCTGATGGCCAAAGAAAAAGGGTTAACGGTAAACACACAGATTTTTGACAAGGCGTTACAAAAGCAGAAAGAAAGGGCACGTAAAGCAACTCTTACTAAAGAGGACGATTGGATAGAAATTCACCCTTTTGTACAGCCTGTTTTTCTGGGTTACGAAACTACGCGGGCAGATGTCCGTATTTTAAGATACCGTAAAGTACAGGCCAAAAACAAGTTTTTTTGGCAATTGGTGCTGGACCGTACGCCATTTTATGCCGAAAGCGGCGGACAAATTGGTGATTCCGGGTATTTAGAAAACCCACAGGGAGAAAGGATACGCATTACAGACACTCTTAAAGAAAACAACCTGATCTTACACATTTCTGCAACCATCCCCGAAAACCCTCATGCCGTATTTCACGCCGTTGTTGACGAAGACAGACGTAAACAAGTAGCACGTAATCATACAGCCACGCATCTGCTTCATTATGCTTTACGGCAAATACTGGGTTCACATATTGAACAGAAAGGCTCTCATGTGGCTCCTCAATCCCTTCGTTTTGATTTTTCTCACTTTGGACGCCTTACCCGGGAAGAAATCACAGCCACTGAACGTTTGGTTAATGAAATGATCCGGACCAACATTTCTGCTCACACTCTAGATAACCTCACACCCGACCAGGCAAAAGATATGGGAGCTATTGCTCTGTTTGGAGAAAAATACGGAGAGAAAGTACGAGTTGTCACCTTTGGAGACTCTAAGGAACTGTGCGGAGGGACGCATGTAGAGGCCTCCGGGGACATTGGTTTTTTCAAAATTGTAAGCGAAGGAGCCATTGCTGCAGGCGTACGCAGGATAGAAGCCATTACGGGAACAAACGCAGAACAAAAGGTAGAAAAGATGGAAGATACGCTTGACCGGATCAGCCTTCTATTAGGAGATAGTCAAGACGTACTTTCTGCACTTGAAAAGACAATCAGAGAAAATGAGCAATTGCGAAAAACGGTGGAGCAAAACAGACGCGCACAAGTAGAAACCCTTCGTAAAACCCTATGGGAACAGCGAGAAGATATTAACGGCATCCAATTTGTACGTTTACAAGGTACATACCTTCCGGAAATAATAAAAGACCTAGCCTTCTCTTTCCGTCAAGGTAATTCCGGCAAAACAGCCTTTGCTGCTGCTTATGAACACAACGGTAAAGCCGGGCTTACCTTGTCTCTTTCACAAGACCTCGTAGAGGAAGGGTTCAACGCAGGGACTATTATCCGTAGCGTTTCGCACCACATAGAAGGCCGAGGAGGAGGTCAAAACTTTTATGCCTCTGCCGGAGGTAAAGACACAAAAGGCTTGAAAGCCGCCCTGGATGCCATAGCCCATGCATTAAAAAACCCTTAACGTTATAGCCGGTGAAGATATTTGACCGTTTCCTGATCCGCTCGTTTCTGGGCCCATTGTTTCTGACAATTTTCATAGTACTTTTTGTACTGATATTGCAGTTTCTGTGGGTCTATATAGACGAACTTGTGGGAAAAGGCTTGGGTCTGAAAGTAATCCTGGAATTTCTTTTTTGGGGCACCTGTACCGTAATTCCCATGGCACTCCCTCTGGCTACCCTTTTGGCTTCTATCATGACCATGGGCAATATGGGGGAATTTAATGAACTGCTGGCTATGAAAGCGGCAGGCATCCCGTTGCTACGCATTATGCGCCCGCTTATTATATTGTCTTTCTTCATTTCTATAGCCGGTTTTTTCTCTGCCAATGACCTCATGCCCCTGGCATACAAGAATATTTTTGCTTTGAGGGATGATATTTCTCGTACAAAAGAAGAAATCCGTATTCCTACAGGAATATTCTATAACGGTATAGACAATTACAGCCTTCGCATAGACAGCCGTGATAACGCAACAGACATTTTGTACGACGTTATGGTCTACAACCACAGTTCCAGAAGAGGCAACAACAGCGTAACCCTTGCAGATTCGGGAACCATAAGACTTACAGAAGACAAACAAAACATCATTTTCACCCTCTATAACGGAGAAAGCTATGAAGAAGGAGAAAGAAAGTCTATTGCAGACACTTCGTTCCCAATACAGCATGTTACGTTTGACAAACAAGACATAGTTATAGAACTGACCAATTACGCATTTCAAAGGCGTGACGGAGATCGTTTTGAAAGCGATGTGATGGCACAAAATCTAAGCAATCTGGGATACAGGCGCGACTCTTTGGATTCCTTATATACCATCTCGCTGCAACAGTTCCAAAGACGTATTCTCGCTACCGGCGGACTTATGTATGCCCGTCAACTGGATACGGAAAATAAGCAAGAATATACGGGATATTTTCCACAAGATTTATTGCCCATACCTCAAGAAAGTACCCAGTATCCCGACTTAATCAACCGAGCCATTGGAAAAGCAGACCAGCTGGCTAATCAAGTAGAAAATCACATGATAGAAGAAATTCAGATTCACCTACCCTTACGAAGAACACGTGTAGAATGGTACAGAAAATTTACAGTGGCATTTGCCTGTTTTATTTTCTTTTTCATTGGGGCTCCCTTGGGTGCCATTATACGTAAAGGCGGTCTGGGAACTCCTGTGATTGTATCTATGCTTTTCTTTGTAGTATACTATGTGATAGATATATCGGGGAAAAAGTTGGCTACTGACGGTTCTGTCTCTGCCTTTATAGGAACTTTTGTGTCTGCCATGATTCTGCTCCCTATGGGGGTCTTTTTAACGTACAAAGCCACAACAGATTCTGACTTGTTCAACAAAGATGCGTATCTTGCTTTGTTAAAAAAGTGTAAAAGAATCCTTCCACAACGCCATGAAATCAAAGAGTAATAAAGCCCTAACCACTTCACAACCCTCCCTTGTTTTTATGGGAACTCCCCACTTTGCAGCCGGAGTTTTGTCGTTCCTAATCGGCAAAGGGTACCTCGTTAAGGGAGTAGTTACGGCACCCGACAGGCCGGCCGGAAGAGGGCTCACGTTACGGACCTCTGCCGTTAAAAAACTGGCCATAGAGCACGGGCTTCCTATACTGCAACCGGAATCATTAACTGATCCTCTGTTCCTGGAATCCCTTTCCCAATGGCAAGCCCCTTTGTTTGTTGTGGTTGCTTTTCGTATGCTTCCGTACCAGGTTTGGCAAATGCCCGCATTAGGTTGCTTTAACCTGCACGCTTCGCTGCTTCCGCAATACAGGGGAGCTGCTCCCATAAACCACGTACTTATTAATGGAGAACAAGAAACGGGATTAAGCACATTCTTAATTGACCGGCAGATAGATACCGGGGATTTGTTACTGCAGGAAATCCTCTCTGTAGAAAACACAGACAATGCAGGCACACTCCACAACAAGCTGATGGAAGCCGGAGGTCCTTTGGTTGCAAAAACCATTGACGGGCTTTGGGACGGGAGTCTTAACCCCATACCTCAATCGTCTGTTCCTGTAGAACAACTAAAGCCGGCTCCTAAAATTACAAGAGAAACATGCAGGATTAATTGGAACCACAATCCTGAACGCATTGTGAATTTAATCCGCGGACTTAGCCCCATTCCCTGTGCTTTTTCTACCCTCGGCAAAAATGGAGAAGGACCCGATATCAAAATTTGCCATGCCCGGGCAGAACACACTGTTTGTAACGCGCCCCCCGGAACCGTTGTTACAGACAGAAAGAAAGTCCTTAAGGTAGCCTGTCGGCAGGGATACGTTCACCTTCTGGAATTGCAGGTACCCGGGAAGAGACGTATATCGTCAGAAGCCTTCCTGGCCGGATATAGAGAAAAAGGGCCGTTATCATTTCAAAGTTCGTTATGAAAGAAGCCGTCATACTGGCACAAGGAACCTACCCAACCCATCCCTACCCGCTGCAATTACTGCAAACGGCCAAAATACTCATTTGTACAGACGGTGCAGTAAACCAATTACAGGGAAAGATCCCCTACAAAATAGTAGGCGATATTGACTCTTTGTCCAAAAACCTGCAAGTCAAATACAAATCTCGTCTTATCAGAGACCTCAACCAAGAAAACAACGATTTGACAAAAGCCGTACTCTATTGTCACAAACAAGGCATACGCAACATCACTATTTTGGGAGCTACCGGGCTAAGGGAAGACCATACCTTGGGTAACATTTCGCTTCTGGGTACATATGCCTGCCTGATGGACAGCGTTCGTATGGTCACAGACCATGGAATTTTCTATACATTTGTTGCCTCTAAAGAATCTTCCGGGTCCACGGGTCTTTTTACGGCTGTCTCTGTTCCGTGTATTCCGGGATTACCTGTATCTTTCTTTGCCCTGAACCCGGCCATGAAATTACGAGCAAAAGGCGTGATGTATCCGGTAGAAAATGTCATTTTTGATGCCTTGTGGAAAGCTACGCTAAACGAATGTACAGAAGACCTGCTTCAATTGGAATTTGCACACGGTCCGCTGCTCGTGTTTCTACCACTCTTATCTGGATGGCAGACCTGGGCACTCAGGCAGAGTTACTGATTTTCGACTGCCGGCATAAGAACCAAAAATACCTAAAGCTCCTCCTTCGATATTTCCGACTACGTTACCTCTGGGACCCGAAAACAAGGGGAAATGTTGGTTCTTTTCAATTTTTGCCTGCTGCAAATACAGGTAGTATTCTTTACTTAAGGTCTGAAGATCAACGGTAAGTACGTCCCCGGCATACAAATCAAACGTTTGCTGATTATCCCAGATCAAAGAACTGGTTATGATCCATTCCGGAATGGGATAACGTAAGTATTCTCCGTCTTGAGTGTACTCATTCAGGCTGTGAATGTAATAGCGTAAAATCCTGTTGCTATACAACACATTATTGATCCAGAGTGCTGCTCCGTAATAATCTTCTCCCGGAGTATCATGGAATCCTGCCATCAGCAGAAAAGGTGTGTCGTTGCCGGAAGGCATAAGTGACCTTAGGCTGAGTGATTCTAAGGGATGAGTGTAAGGCACAGTAGTAGTAGCCCAATAATACTCCGTTTCTCCATCCCCGTCAAAATCTATCCACACCTCCAGCAAATACGTTTCTCCTTCTTTGGCTGCAAATGTACTCTCGGTTAGATACATCGAACCATCCCATACCAGAGGCTCGCCGTTAATTCGTACTTCTTCTGCCTGAATGTTTACTGGTAAATCCATTCCAAAATAAGGTACTGTAGCAGAGATTTCTATTACATGCGTCTGCGGCTCTGTAGAAAGGACCCCCGTAATTACCAAACGCGGCTCCATGCCTTCACTTTTTAGATCCAAAAGAGAAGTACAGCCTCCCAAGAGGATAAAAAGAAGAAACAATACCGATGCTATTTTTTCTATAAATCTCATTTTCGTCTTCAAAAACTAAAATTCCAGGTAATGGAAGGAACTACACTAAAAAGATACGTCATTTCCAGGTATTGTTCTCCCGTGGGCCGCATACGGTAATTGACAGCCCATGGATTTTTCCTTCCATACAAGTTATAAACAGATACATTGATGGCATGTTTCCAGCGCTTGCCCGGTTTTTCCAGACGGATATTAAGGGAAGCATCCATTCTATGGTAATCGGGCATACGGTAGGAGTTTCTTTCTGTATATACAGGTACCAGTTCGTTAAAGAACCAATAGCGCCCTTCCGGCAAAGTAATGGGCTGTCCCGTAGCATATATCCAATTAACAGAAACTTGCAATCGTCTGGTAATATCATAAAACAACACTACATTCACGTTGTGTGGTCTGTCTGAAGGAGCCCTATAAGGCTTTCCTTCGTTTACTTCCGGTATGGTTCTGAAAGCCCTTGACCAGGTATAACTTATCCAACCACTCAAATCTTGGTTATTTCTTTTAATCAGAAACTCTAATCCGTAGCCTTTCCCCTTCCCATACCTAAGCTCTGTTTCTATCTTATCGTAAAGCAACAAGTTAGGATGCTCTTTAAAATCAAGTACGTTATCCAGGTTTCTATAAAACACTTCTGCCGAGGCTTCGTAATTCTTGCCAAAAAGGGTGGCAAATACACCGGCCGACACTTGATGTGAAGTCTGCGGGGCAATAGAAGGGCCCGAGGGAATCCAAATTTCTAAAGGAGACCCTGCAGAGGAGAAAGAGAGCAAGTGTACGTATTGACTTGTCCTTGAATAAGAGGCTTTTATGGAAATATTAGGCGTAGCTAAAAAAGAGATTCCCACCCTGGGTTCCCAGCCATGCCTGTTGTGAAAAAACCGACCGGAAGGTATAACTTCCCCTTCGTCTTCTAATAAATTATAAGCAGAGTCAACTTTGTAAAGCGTTGTGGGACCCACGTTATCAAACCTTGTGAATCTTAATCCATAACGTACCTCCAGCCGTTGGTCGGGAAATTTATGTTCGTTGGAAAAGTAAAGCACGTTCACAAAGCCCTGTCTCCGCGACATGGTTATGTCCTGCTCTATTTGCGGCCCCGAATTCATATCGCTTTTCCCAATTACCTGACCCGGTTGAAACCATTGAAAATTTGACGTATATCCAAATTCAAACAAGTGATCAGTTGTCAGTTGGTAAGAAAAATCTACTCGTAACCCGGCGTCTTGCACACGAGAAATCCAGTCCATAGACATTTCAGTCGTTTTGCCGTAGAAATCGTAATTGTAGTTTGTATAAGTAGTGTACACCTTTAAAAAGAAAGAATCTGAAAAGAAATGATTCCAATGAAGAGTAGCCGCCGAATTCCCAAAATGCAGTCCCATATCTGACATCTTAAACCTGTCTTTTCCATGGTATAAAGTCAGATGCAAAAAGTTCTTGTCGTTGACTCTCCAGCGCAAACGTCCGTTGAGATCATAAAAATGTAATACCGTATTGCGAATTAGTTCGTTTTTAGCTAGCGGAAGAAACAGATCTGCATACGTTCTACGTCCCGCTACCAGGTAGGTCAGGTTATCTCCGCCCAGTCTCCCGCTCGCAGAAAGCCTGCTTGAAATAAGCCCAATGCCTCCGTCCAAAGAAAAGCGACTTGTTCCGTCTGCCGGTATTACATCTAACAAAGACGAGAGTCTGCCTCCGTACCGTGCCGGTATATCGCCTTTGTATAAAGTCATGGTTCTTACAGCATCTGTATTGAAAACAGAAAAAAACCCCAGCATATGCGATACATTATACAGTGTTGCGTTATCAAATAGAATTAAGTTTTGATCCGGACTGCCTCCGCGTACAATAAATCCACTGCTTCCTTCAGAAGCAGATTGTACGCCGGGGAGCATCTGTACTACTTTCAGCAAGTCTGTCTCGCCAAACAACGTAGGAACACGCCGGACTACCTGAGCATCTACGCGCTCAATGCTCATCTCGGCCTTTCTAAGCCGATGGGCCGGACTTTCTGCAAAAACGGTAATTCCATGGAGGTAGTAAGAGAAAGGAGTCAAGAAATAAAGCAGGTCTTTGTTCGCATCCAGATACAACCGGGATTGTTTAGGTTTGTAGCCAATATATGTAACCTCAAGCACAATTTCGCCCTTTGGCAATCTGAGAGAAAATTGTCCTCTTACATCAGTTAAGGTCCAGGATCCTGTTCCGTCAGACACCTTTACCACAGCTCCCTGAAGCGTTTCTCCATTAACTGCATCCAATACCTTACCGGAGCATGTAAAATACTCTTGAGCATATATAGGACTGGCTGTCATTACCATCTGTCCCAAAAACAGGACAACACTGATTATAACAAGGGAAAACCGCTTCATTTACCTATTACATACATAAAAAGGAGAACGTCCCCGTCCTCCTTGTTTACTTCTGATTTATTTCAGGCCAATACAGTGGCGTTGTTATAATTCAATACTGGGTCTGAATTTTACAACTTTTTTTGCCTCAATTTTAATTGCGGCACCGGTGCGGGGGTTTCTACCCATTCTTTCTCCCCTCTCTGCTACAACAAATGAGCCAAACCCTACCAGTGTAACTCTCTCGCCATTTTTTAGTGCTTTTGTGGTCGCAGCCAGAAATGCGTCTAATGCTTTTTTTGAGTCTACTTTAGATAGTCCGGATTCAGCAGCCATAGCGGCAATAAGATCTGCTTTGTTCATAATAGTAATAATTAGGTTAATTATTGAATTTCATAGGTCAATTGCCACAAATCTATTATAAATTTCTTTTATTTGCAATAGTTTTCAACAATTTATCCCTTTGTTTATCAAGTTTTTTCACAAATAAAGCATGCTCTTCTGTAAAAGAAAGAAACGGTTTGTGTAAGAGTGATTTGTTTAGTTTCTCTACTTTTTCTGACAGTTGGATTGTATTTTCATCTAGTGCCACTTTTATAAATGTTTTTAAAATGTAATTTGTGGCCTCTTGAGTTAGGTGACAACGGTCCGGTCCATAAAACCTGTAGTCCCTCAATTGGTCCATAACTATCTCATAAGAAGGGAAATAGTATATATTGTCAAATAATTTCTGCAAATATTCAGTAGCTAGAAGCAGCGAAGCTTTACTCAGTTGGTTCCCATGCGCCCCCTCTCCCAAGTGACGAACAGGGCTCACGGTCAAAACCCACAATTTGTCTAGGTTTCTTTGCAGTACAGGTGTCATTAAATCAACTATTTGCTCCGGCTCCAAAAAAACTCGCTCAAAATAATGCCCCGGCAATTTATGACAATTGGCTACGGCTTTTCCTTCATACAAATAGACCCAGGCAGTTCCTAACGTAAGAATTACCGTATTTGTCTTTTCGAAAAAAACAGCAGTTTCTTGCAACCGAGCATTGGCATGTTCTAGAAAAGCAGCGGCGTTCTTCTTAGAAAACAACGTATGGTGACTAAAAGACCCGTATGCTCCGTAAGGAAATTTTCTAACCTCAGAAGCGTTAAAAGGCACAGCCCCTTCCAGCCGTTCCAATGCAGACACTATAGATGCCGGGTTAAACAAAGCTCCAAAGGCATCCGGTGCTACTTGAAAATGTAAATCCTGCATTTTTTCTGCCAGTTCTTGTGCAAAACAAGAGCCCGTAAACAGAAAACGTGATGCGTAAGAAAAACGGTTTTTCAATGGCTCTACTGCCACTTTAGTTTGCCATTCCATAGACACAAAGTTAGCATTTTGTTTATCTTTGTCCAGACAACTTAAAAACAAGCCTTTGTGAAAAAAATACTCCTCTTGCTTCTGGTTGCAGCATGGCTACCCGGTCAGCTTTCTGCTACAGAACCAACCTGTACATGGGCAGACACGCTGTCCGCTACCTCTAACGTTCTACCTGTTGACGGCGACACCTTGCCTGCTGCTTCTCCTCACCAAGTCTCTGCAGCAGAACATCCCTACAAAAGCATTTTGCAAGACCGTCAGTTTGTATTTAACATCCGTTCCATTCTGCGCGGACTTTTAGGATTGATATCCATCTTGCTCATAGCTTTTTTGTTCAGCACAAACAGAAAGAAAATCAATTGGAAAACAGTAGGTATTGCCTTGGCCCTGCAACTGCTCATAGCCATAGGGATTTTGTCAGTTCCCGCAGTACAAACGGTATTTGAAGTGTTTGGAAAGGCTTTTGTAAAAGTGTTGGACTGGACAAAAGCCGGTTCCGAATTTCTGTTCGGGTCGCTCATGGATATGGATAAATTCGGGTACATCTTTGCTTTTCAGATATTGCCCACCATCATATTCTTTTCTGCCCTTACTTCCTTACTTTTTTACTGGGGGATCATCCAGAAAGTGGTTTGGGCCATGGCATGGGTTTTCACCAAGCTCATGAACCTTTCCGGTGCTGAAAGCCTTTCAACGGCCGGTAATATCTTTCTGGGACAAACAGAAGCTCCGCTTTTAGTTAAAGCCTACGTTCCTTCCATGACAAAGTCAGAGATCATGCTTGTCATGACGGCCGGAATGAGTACTATGGCCGGAGGCGTACTGGCTGCCTACATTGGCATGCTGGGTGGAGGTGATCTTCAACTGAGTGTTGCCTTTGCAAAACACCTGCTCTCTGCTTCTGTAATGGCAGCTCCCGGAGCCATTGCCATGGCAAAAATCATGGTTCCCCAAACAGAAGAGATTGACAACACCGTAGAAGTAACTAAAGAAAAAATGGGCAGAAGCACCCTGGATTCCATTGCCAACGGTGCTATTGACGGATTAAAGCTAGCAGCCAATGTAGCCGCTATGCTTCTTGTCTTTTATGCCCTTATTGCAGGAGCCAATTACATCTTTGGAAAGATAGGACAATGGACACACCTGAACACGCTTATTACTAACTGGACAAATGGCATGTACACCAGCCTTTCTCTGGAATGCATTTTATCCTATTTATTTGCTCCGGTCATCTGGCTTACCGGTGTTACAGGACAAGACTTGGCCCTGGTAGGGCGCCTTTTGGGTGAAAAATTGATTATGACAGAGTTCGTTGGGTACAGCAGTCTGGCACAAATGATTCAAGCAGGTGCCTTTACCAGCACCAAATCTTTAATCATAGCTACTTATGTTCTCTGCGGGTTTGCCAATTTTGCCTCGGTAGGGATCCAAATAGGAGGCATTGGCGGAATTGCTCCCAACCAGAGGCACTTGCTGGCTAAGTTTGGATTTAGAGCCCTTCTGGGAGCCACCTTGGCCGGTTTGCTCTCTGCCTCTATGATAGGTATGTTCCTATAATGCCTCTGTGCTTACAACGTGTAAATAATCCATGCCAAATACACGGCATAGATTAAAAGCAAAACGATCCCGTGCCGGCGATTAAGTGTTCGTTTTTTGCCTAATCCTACAAAAAGCAATACCATCAAGCTACCTAACGCAGCTACAGAAGCATCCGCAATAAGGTTAGGATAGGCTGGTAGTGGCCTTATGACGGCACTCAGGCCCAGCACAAAAAAGACATTAAAAATATTAGATCCTATGATGTTGCCTACAGCAATATCTGCTTCCTTTTTTATGGCAGCTACAACAGAGGTTGCCAATTCCGGCAGCGACGTTCCTAAGGCAACAATCGTTACGCCTATGACTGATTCGCTTACGCCCCACTGAGCGGCCATACGTACGGCTGAGCGCACAACCACCTCTGCCCCCAGCCCCAGGGCTACGAGTCCTCCAACGACTAAAAAAACAGCTTTCCCTATAGTTGTGGGTTTGGTTTCTTCCGGAACAGGCAATTCTCCTTTACCGGCAAGCCCTACGGTATATCCAATAAATCCTGCAAAACAAACGAGTAAAAACACACCGTCAAGGAGCGATAGTTCATTGGCTTTTCCTACAAATTTTACCGTACCCAAAACCAATACAGACAAAGCTGCAAAAAGACTTAAAGGAATTTCAGCACGCACGGTTGACTTTTGTGCTACCAGCGGATAAAACAAAGCAGACACACCTAAAATCACAAATGTATTGATAGAATTGCTACCCAATACGTTTGTAATGGCAATTTGACTGCTGCCTTTAATGGCTGCCACTACGTTAACCAATAATTCCGGAGCCGAGGTACCAAAAGCCACCACGGTCAACCCTACAACAAGAGGAGGTATTTTCATTTTGGCGGCCATACCCGACGCGCCGTTTACCAGTAAGTTAGCCCCACCGGTTAAGAAGACAAATCCAACAACAATCAGTAGAAAATGTATCATGAGGTTCTTTTATTTAGGAGCCAGTCTGTACAGTACAAAAGCAATAACGGCATACAAAATGTTGGGAATCCAAAGGGCAATACCCGGCGACATGACATCTGCATGCACAAACATCTCTGAAAACCTTAAAAACAATATATATGAAAAGCTGAGTGCAATACCAATTCCAATATTTAATCCAATACCTCCCCTTCGTTTTCTGGAAGATAAGGCTACTCCCATAATCGTAAGAATAAAAGAAGAAAAAGGAATGGCCAGACGCGAGTTTTTCTGTATTAACGCAAATTTGATGTTAGCATCACCCCGCATACGCAACGTATCAATAAATTGGTTTAGCTGTCTTAAATTGAACTGTTCCACAGACTCTTTCCTTCTTATCAGGTCTGCTCCCGTAAGATCAATAAGGGTATCTAACTGTTTCCCCCACGTAACTGTATGAGCCGTATCTGAAAACTCCCGCAAATGGTATTCATTCAACCTCCACCTTCCCAAAGTAGAGTCCCAGCGGGCTGTCTCGGCAGAAAGCTTAGACACAAGTTGGTTTCCCTTAAAAGATTCTAAAGTAAATCGTATGGCTGTACTGTTCCATGAATTGTAAGATTCCATATATACATACGTATCGGGCTCTACCTGATAATGGATGTTTCGGTTGTATTCCGTTCGTTTTTTTAAGTATTGCTCTTCAAACTGTAAACGCACTTTGTTGGCCGGTGGTATCACAAACCAGTTCAACCCCAAAGACAAAAGAGCAATAAACAAAGCTGACAAAATATACGGATACATGATTCTGTTAAAACTGATTCCCCCGCTTAGCATAGCAATGATCTCGCTATGACTGGCCAATTTGGAAGTAAAAAAAATAACAGAAATAAAAACAAACAAAGGCGAGAACATATTCATGAAATACGGAATGAAATTCATATAATAGTTCACCACTATAGCACGTAGCGGAGCTTCTTTATCTACAAAGTCATCTATTTTTTCGCTGATATCAAAAATGATAACAATACCAATGATGATAAGAATGGCAAAAAAATACGTTCCCATAAACTTCCGGACAATATACTTGTCTAGCGTAGTAATGCGCCAGTTATATGGTTTTCTCTTTGCCATTTTTTGTACTTTGCTTCAGTTTTGTGTTTTGTTCTTGTGTTTTGTTCTTGTGCTTTGTTCTTGTGCTTCGTTCTTGTGCTTTGTTCTTGTGCTTTATCCTTGTGCTTTATCCTTGTGCTTTATTTCAGCTCTTGTTTTTTGCTTTCGTTCATATTCTTTGCTCCAGCTGCTTCACCATTTTATTTTTCCAGGGAGTAAAATCTTGCTGTTTAATATGCTCTGCGGCTTCTGTAACCAACTGCAAATAAAACGCCAGATTATGCAAACTGGCAATTTGCGGTCCCAACATCTCTCCTGCCGCAAACAGATGACGTAAATAAGCTTTGGAGTACGTTCTATCAACAAAGGAAGTCCCGGAAGGGTCAATTGAGCTATAGTCGTTTTCCCATTTTTTATTTTTGATGTTCAGTATGCCCTCTCTGGTAAAAAGCATTCCATTACGACCGTTTCTGGTAGGCATAACACAATCAAACATATCAACCCCTCTGGCAATGCCCTCCAGTATATTGGCCGGCGTTCCCACTCCCATCAAGTACCTGGGTCTGTCTTCCGGCAAAAAAGGCTGCACTTCCTCAATCATTTGGTACATAACTTCCTTAGGCTCTCCCACAGAAAGCCCCCCAATAGCATAACCCTGTGCATCCAATCCAGCCGCATGTTCTGAAGCCCGGCGTCTTAGCTCCGGATACACACATCCCTGCACAATGGGAAAAAACGCCTGGCTGTATCCATACATCCCGTCTGTACTCCTAAAGCGCTTAAGCCCTCTCTCCAGCCACAACTGTGTCATGGACAGGGATTGTTCCGCATATTCGTACAAGGCATCCCCCGGAGTACATTCATCAAGAGCCATTATAATATCTGCGCCTATAGCCCTTTGGATATCTACTGTTTTCTCAGGCGAAAAGAAATGCCGAGAACCATCAATATGCGATTGAAAAAAATACCCTTCCTCGGTAAGTTTTCTTTTAGAAGCCAACGAAAACACTTGATACCCTCCGCTATCGGTCAACACCGGTCTGTCCCAACTGCAAAACTTATGAAATCCTCCCGCCTGCTCAATAACCTTGACTCCCGGCCGTAAATACAAATGATACGTATTGCCCAGTATAATCTGTGCCTTTACATCCTCCACCAAATCTCTATGAAATACACCACGTACCGTAGCCAGAGTACCTACCGGCATAAAAACAGGAGTGTCTATTTTGCCGTGGTCTGTGACCAGCTGCCCTGTACGGGCACTACTCCCCCCATCCTTATGCACTACCGTAAAATTCATCCCACAAATATAAACCTTTTAATTTTTCTTCCTACCTACTGGTCGCTTCCCGTGCTCTATACTTGAGTGCGTCGCACTCGGGGGTTAATTAGCTGATTACTTGCAAGTTGCTAAAAACGTGCCCCAGGGGCACGTTTTCGATAAGTGACTGTAGTACAGAAAATTGAGTGCTTAGTGCGACGCACTATTATTTGGAACTAAAAAGAGACTAACCAAATTATATTGGTTAGTCTCTTTATTATTGTTTATGCTACCGGATCTATTCCCGAAATTTACAAAATTATTCTGCGGTAGGAGCTTCCTTTTTTGCAGCAGCTTTTTTCTTCTCAGGAGCTTCTTTCTTCTCAGCAGCTTCCTCTACGGGTTCTTTTTTGGCCGGCTTGGCTTTAGCCTTGGGGGCTTTTTTTGCCGAGTCCTTGGCTTTGGCAGCAGCGGGAGCGGCGTCAGCAGCGGGAGCAGCGTCAGCGGCAGGAGCAGCATCAGCGGCAGGAGTAGCATCAGCAGCAGGAGTAGCATCAGCAGCGGGAGTAGCATCAGCAGCGGGAGTAGCATCAGCGGCGGGAGTAGCATCAGCGGCGGGAGTAGCATCAGCGGCGGGAGTAGCATCAGCGGCGGGAGTAGCATCAGCGGCGGGAGTAGCATCAGCGGCGGGAGCAGCAGCAGCATCAGCGGCGGGAGCAGCAGCAGCATCAGCGGCGGGAGCGGTAGGAGCTTTTGATCTGCGGGAACGGCTGCGGCGCGTTGTTTTCTTTTCTTCTTTTTTGGTGGTACCGACAAGCGCCAGTTCGTTGAAATCTACTAATTCAATCAGTGCCATATCTGCACCGTCGCCTTCACGGAATCCTGTTTTTAAGATGCGTGTATAGCCACCCGGACGGTCGGCTATTTTGGGAGCTACCACACGAAAGAGTTCGCTAACTGCTTCTTTATTTTTCAAATAAGCAAATACCGTACGGCGTGAATGGGTAGTATCTGATTTTGACTTCGTAATCAGAGGCTCTATATATACACGTAGGGCTTTGGCTTTAGGTACGGTAGTTTCAATGCGTTTATGCATGATAAGGGACGACGCCATATTAGCCATCATAGCCTTACGGTGTCCGGCTTTTCTCCCCAATGACTTAACTTTCTTTCTGTGTCTCATATTTCTTTACTTTCTTTTCAATATTATATTTGGTTACGTCAATCCCAAAAGAAAGGTTCATACTTTCCAAGAGCAAATCCACTTCTGCCAGTGACTTTTTTCCAAAGTTGCGGAATTTCATCAGCTCGTGCCTGGGCACAGAAACCAAGTCTGCAAATGTTTCTATCTCTGCAGCTTTCAGGCAGTTGAGAGCTCTTACGGAAATCTCTACTTCTGAAAGTTTTGTTAACAAAAGCTGGCGCATGCGCATAGATTCCTCATCCAGTTCCGTTCCTTTTTCTTCTTCCGGAAGCTCCAGACTAATACGCTCGTCAGAGAAAAGCATGAAGTGATGAATCAGGATTTTGGCTGCTTCTTTTAAGGCATCTTTTGGATGAATGGATCCGTCTGTAGTTACCTCCAGAATCAACTTTTCATAGTCAGTCTTTTGTTCTACACGCCAATACTCCATCAGGTAATTTACGTTCTTTATGGGGGTATAAATGGCGTCCATTGCAATTAACCCGAAAGGTGCATTTTCAATCCTGTTTTCTTCTGCAGGTACGTAACCGCGTCCTTTCCCAACATGAAGTTCTATGGTTAAGGTAACAGAAGGTTCCATGTGGCATATAACAAGGTCTGTATTAAGTACCTTAAAAGAAGATAGCTGCTCAGAGATGTCTGCTGCAGTAAAGACTTCCTTGTCTTTAATGGTAACAGTAACCGTCTCTTCTTCTATCTCTTCTATCATTCTCTTAAATCTGACTTGCTTAAGGTTAAGAACAATATCTACCACATTTTCTATGACTCCGGGGATGGTCGCAAATTCGTGTTCTACACCGTCAATTCTGATGTACGTCAGAGCATATCCTTCCAGTGAGGATAATAATATTCTGCGGAGGGCATTACCGATTGTTGTGGCGTATCCGGGCTCCAACGGGCGGAACTCAAAACGACCGAACGTATCGGTAGCTTCCAACATAATTACTTTATCGGGTTTTTGAAATGCTAAAATGGCCATTGTAAAAATTTAAAATTTACTTGGAGTACAACTCCACAATTAATTGCTCATTTATGGGTTCAGGTATTTCTGTCCTGTCCGGATAACTAAGAAATTTACCGGAAACAGAAGCTGCATCCCACTCTATCCAAGGATATTTACTAACGGTGCGCGAAATGTTTTCTTGAATGACCTCAAGGTTTTTGGAACGCTCCCTTACTGCTACTAAAGTTCCCGGGCGGACCAGGGCCGAGGGAATGTTGCAGATTTTTCCGTCTACCATAATATGACGGTGCGTAACCAGTTGGCGTGCTGCCTGCCTGGAAGGAGCAATACCCATTCTAAAAACCACATTGTCCAAACGACTTTCCAGTAAAAGCAACAGGTTCTCACCGGTACGCCCTTTCATGGAAGATGCTTTCTTGAACAAGTTATGGAACTGACGCTCCAAAAGTCCATACGTATATTTGACTTTTTGTTTCTCCTTAAGCTGAATACCGTACTCAGAAGTTTTTCTCCTTCTTTTAATCATCCCGTGCTGACCGGGAGGGTGGTTTTTTCTTTCAAAATATTTATCGGGTCCGTAAATGGGTTCTCCAAATTTACGTGCAATCTTAGTCTTAGGGCCTATATATCTTGCCATCGTTTTAAATTTTAATAAGTCATCAATTATACCCTGCGGCGTCCTTTGGGACGACAACCGTTGTGAGGCAAGGGAGTAACATCAATGATCTCTGTCACTTCAATCCCTGCTCCGTGAATGGTCCGAATGGCAGATTCACGTCCGGAACCCGGCCCTTTAACATATGCTTTGACTTTACGCAACCCCATATCATAGGCCACTTTAGCACAGTCGGCAGCTGCTGTCTGAGCTGCATAAGGCGTATTCTTTTTAGATCCGCGGAAACCCATTTTTCCGGCAGACGACCAACTTATAACTTGTCCCTCGCTATTGGTCAAGGTAACAATCACGTTGTTAAATGTAGAAGAAATATGAGCTTGTCCGTGGGTATCTACTTTGACAACTTTTTTCTTATTGGAAGTGCTTGTTTTTTTTGCCATAATCTTAAACGTTATTTGGTTGCTTTTTTCTTGTTAGCTACCGTTTTCTTACGTCCTTTACGCGTACGGGCATTGTTCTTTGTTGTTTGTCCGCGTACAGGTAATCCAATACGGTGGCGTATGCCTCTGTAGCAACCAATGTCCATCAATCTTTTGATGTTCATTTGTACAGATGAACGAAGTTCACCTTCAATTTTGTATTCCTCTGCTATGAGCGATCGGATGGCCGCAATCTGGTCGTCATTCCAATCCTTCACCTTAATGTCCAGGTTAACCCCGGCTTTGTCAAGGATGGTACGGGCAGAACTGCGACCTATTCCGTAGATATAGGTTAGTCCTATTTCTCCGCGCTTGTTGTTTGGTAAGTCAACTCCGGCTATTCGTGCCATAATTTATATTCCTTTTTGATTTTACTTGTTTTTATCCTTGGCGCATTTTAAACTTGGGGTTTTTCTTGCATATAACATACAGACGCCCCTTACGTCTTACGATCTTACAGTCTTCGCTGCGCTTTTTAACGGATGCTTTAACTTTCATTGGTATACTCTTTAAATAATCCTACTTGTACCTAAAGGTAATGCGACCTTTGGTAAGATCATAGGGAGACATCTCTACCCGTACCCTGTCACCGGGCAATATGCGAATGTAGTGCATCCTCATTTTCCCCGAAATGTGTGCAATAATCACATGACCGTTGTCAAGTTCCACACGGAACATGGCATTGGACAGTGCTTCAATAATAACACCTTCTTTTTCTATGGCAGGTTGTTTGGGCATGTTGTCAATCTTTTGTTTTCATATTGTTTCACATTTATATCATCAGGCCTTTCTATAAAGGCAAACGTGGACAGAAGTTCTGCTTTTTCTTTACGAACGACTACCGTCAATTCATAATGTGCAGAATTTCTGTGATCTGCTGTTCTTAAGGTCCATCCGTCCCTTTCCAGGTATACTCCTCTACCTCCCTCATTGATCATAGGTTCAATACACAATACCATCCCCTCTACCAAGTTTTTCCCCTGGCCGGGCCTGCCATAATTTGGAACGTCGGGCTTTTCATGAAGCCTGGTACCAATGCCATGGCCAACCATTTCTCTTACCACTGAAAAGCCGCGTTTCTCAACGTAAGTCTGAACAGCAGCGCCAATATCGCCTACGCGATTACCGGCTATGGCTTTTCCTATTCCCTCGTAAAGCGACTCTTTGGTGGTTTGCATAAGATGTTCAGCCGCTTTGGAAACTTCTCCTACCGCAAACGTGTAGGCCGAGTCTCCAAAATACCCCTTATACTTTGTTCCGCAGTCAATGGACACTATATCTCCTTCTTTCAACCTGTAGTTGCCGGGAAACCCATGAACTACCACTGAATTCACAGAGATACAAAGGGTGTAAGGAAAACCGTTATAACCAAGAAAAGCAGGGACTGCACCGTGATCCCGGATGAAGATTTCAGCTATAGCATCAAGCTCCTTTGTTGTAACACCGGGAGCAATATGCCTGCCAACCTCAGCCAGGGTCTTGGAAACCAGAACCCCATTTTGGCGCATAAGCGCTATCTCTTCTTCGGTTTTATATAAACTCATTAAGCAATGAACTATTTTCTACCTGTTGGAACGGCCTTTTAGCCTTCCTGTTTTCATAAGTCCGTCGTAATGACGCATGAGAAGGTGACTCTCTATTTGCTGCAGCGTATCCAGGATCACCCCCACTAAAATCAATAGCGAGGTACCTCCGTAAAACTGTGCAAATTGCATATTCACTCCCAACATCCGTGCAAATACCGGCATAATGGCTACCAGACCTAAAAATATAGATCCGGGGAGCGTAATGCGCGACATTACAGTATCTAAATATTCGGCCGTTTTTTTACCCGGTTTTACGCCCGGAATAAAACCACCGTTCTTTTTCATGTCGTCCGCCATATTGGTAGGATTCACTGTTACAGCTGTATAAAAATACGTAAAAGCAACCACCATTATGAAGAACACAAAATTGTACCAAAAGCCCTGCATATTGCTCATGACCGCAGCAAAACCACGTGTGGCATCAAAGCTGGCGAAAATCATGGGAAAGAGCATAAGGGCTTGTGCAAAAATAATAGGCATAACCCCTGCAGCATTGATTTTTAACGGGATATACTGCCTTACTCCTCCGTATTGTTTGTTACCTACTATACGTTTTGCATATTGCACCGGAACTTTGCGGACCCCTTGAACCAGAGCAATGGAAGCCGTAAATATAAAAAATAAAACGATCAATTCAACAACCAGCATCAGCAGCCCACCGGAAGACTGTGAAAGCCTATCCCCTACCTCTGCCGTAAAAGCAAAAGGCAGACGAGCTACAATCCCCACCATAATGATTAAGGAAATCCCGTTACCAAGTCCGCGATCGGTGATTCTTTCTCCCAGCCACATGATAAACATAGTACCTCCAATAAGTACAATGGTGGCAAACAGGTTGAATGAAAATCCGCTTAGCAGGAAGGCTGTCTCGGGAAGCTGGGCGTGCAGGTTGGTAAGGTAAGCAGGCCCCTGTAAGGCCAGAATGATAATGGTCAAATACCTGGTCCATTGGTTTATTTTCCTCTGCCCGCTTTCTCCTTCACGTTGCATCCTCTGAAAGTAAGGAATCATAATCCCCAGAAGCTGAATAACAATAGAGGCAGAAATGTAAGGCATCACTCCCAGAGCAAATATAGAGGCGTTTCCAAAAGCTCCTCCGGAAAACATATTCAATAACCCTATCAGCCCTCCGGCAGTCTGTGCTTTTAGATTGGCCAGCTGCATGGGGTCAATGCCGGGCAATACCACAAAACTGCCCAATCTGTAGATCAAAAGAAGTAACACTGTATAAACAATCCGTTTACGTAGTTCTTCAATCTTAAAAATGTTCTTTATGGTTTCTATCAGTTTCTTCATTATTCAGGCTTGTTCTGGGTTATTCTATAATTTGAGCCTTCCCTTCTTTTGCCTCTATAGCTTCTTTGGCTTTCTGGGAAAAACCATGAGCAGTAACATTCAGTTTTACTTGAAGTTCACCTTTCCCCAAAACTTTAACCAAATCTTTTTTAGACACAATACCTTCGCTGTATAAGACATTTAAGTCAATATCAGTAATCCCTGTTTTTTCATAAAGAGCCTGTAAAGTAGAAAGATTAACGGCTTTGTATTCAACCCGATTTCTGTTTTTAAACCCAAACTTGGGAACACGGCGTTGCAAAGGCATTTGCCCTCCTTCAAACCCGGATCTTAGAGAGTAACCGGAACGTGACTGAGCGCCTTTGTGCCCGCGAGTAGAAGTACCTCCTCTTCCGGACCCTTCTCCTCTGCCAATACGTTTTCTCTTAGAAACAGATCCTTTTGCAGGTTTTAAATTTGATAAATTCATATTGTTTCCTCCTTTACTTTACTTCTTCAACAGATACCAGGTGGCGTACTTTTTCTACCATACCTTTTATAACAGGAGTAGCTTCTTTCTCTACAAAATGGTTTATTCTGCGAAGACCTAAAGCTTCCAGCGTAGCTATCTGGCGCTTGGTAGCTGAATTACTACTCCTTACTTGTTTTATTCTCCATACTTCCATACTCGTACCTCCTATCCGTTAAAAACTTTATCCATTGTTATACCGCGAAGTCCTGCTATCTGATATGCATCACGCATTTCCAGCAACGCGTGGACTGTTGCTTTTACCAAGTTATGAGGATTGGACGAACCTTGAGATTTGGCAAGCACGTCGTTTATACCTACAGACTCAAACACAGCCCGCATGGCTCCTCCTGCAATCACTCCTGTTCCGGGAGCTGCCGGTTTCATAAATACACGTGCACCGCCAAATTTACCTTTTATCTCGTGAGGTATGGTCTCTCCAATCAAGGAAATGCGATACAAATTCTTCTTTGCTTCTTCAATTCCCTTAGCTATGGCCGAGGTAACCTCTCCGGCTTTTCCTAATCCGTAACCCACAACGCCTTTTTCATTCCCTACCACCACAACAGCGGTAAAGCTAAAATTACGGCCTCCTTTAGTTACTTTGGTGACTCGCTTAATGGCTACCAGACGATCTTTCAACTCAAGGTCTGCAGCTTTAACTTTTTTTGCTTTTATGTTACCCATATCCTTTTAGAATTTAAGACCGCCTTCTCTGGCAGCATCTGCTAAACTTTTAACCCTTCCGTGAAAGAGATAACCTCCGCGGTCAAAAGAAACGGTGGAAATCCCTTTTTCCAATGCCCGTTCTGCGATCAATTTACCTACTAGAGCTGCTGTTTGCACGGGAGTTTTCCCATTTTTCTCTTCTGCCAAAGAAGCATCTCTGGAAGAAGCTTGCGCAAGCGTAACTCCGTTAGTATCGTCTATCAATTGCACGTATATTTGTTTATTACTCCTGTAAACAGCCATTCTGGGGCGTTCAGGAGTTCCCGATATCCGCTTACGAATACGGTATCTGATCCGTTGTCTTCTTGCTCGTTTTGTTAACGCCATAATTTTACCTCCTACTATTAAACCCCTGCCGATTTTCCGGCTTTCCGGCGAATTTGTTCACCTACAAACTTAATACCTTTACCCTTGTACGGTTCAGGTTTACGCAACGAGCGAATTTTAGCAGCTACTGTTCCTAACAGTTGTTTGTCATAGCTCGTTAGCGTCAAGATGGGATTGGCCCCTCTGCGTGCTACTTCAACAGAAGCTTTTACCTCGTCGGGTAGCATAAAGTGAATGTCATGAGAATACCCCAGACTAAATTCCAAAAGTTGCCCTTTGGCCTCTACTCGGTATCCTACACCCACCAATTCTTGTTTGATGGTATATCCTTCAGAAACACCAACCACCATATTATGGATCAATGCCCGGTACAAGCCGTGTAAAGATCTGTGTCTGGGCTGGTCGGTAGGGCGTTCTAACGTAAGCTCGGTTCCCTCTATCTTTATTTTAATATCCGGATCCACTTTTTGTTCAAGCGTTCCCAGAGGGCCTTTCACCGTAACCAAATTGTGTGGGTCTATGTCTACACTCACACCTTCTGGCAGGTTTACAGGGAGTTTTCCTATTCGTGACATATTGTTCAGTTAATTAATATACGTAACACATAACTTCACCTCCTACGTTGAGCGTTTTGGCCTCTTTGTCGGTGATGATGCCTTTAGAGGTAGAAATAATAGCTATACCCAGTCCGTTCAAAACACGGGGCATTTTCTCCACCTTTGTATAATAGCGCAAACCGGGACGGGAAACACGGATCATTTTTTTGATGGCCGATTGTTTTGTCTCGGGATGGTATTTGAGAGCAATCTTAATGATGTTTGAGGGTTTTCCTTCTTCAATCTTATAGCTTAGGATGTACCCTTTTTCATGTAAAACACGGGTGAGTTCCGCTTTTACCCTAGATGCGGGAATTTCAACGACCTTGTGTCTTGCTTGTACCGCATTACGAATCCTTGTCAGATAATCTGCTATTGGATCAGTCATAATAAAAGTTTTAAATTTGTTTTCGACAATAAATTGCCCGATATCCAATAAAATAATATGTATGGCCGGTTTGTAGGACCGGTCGTGTACTACCAGCTTGCTTTACGCACGCCCGGGATCAAGCCGTTGCTTGCCATTTCCCTGAACTGTATCCGGGAAATACCAAACTTTCGCATGTACCCTTTGGGTCTGCCCGTAATGGAACAGCGGTTATGCAGTCGTACAGGACTTGAGTTCCTGGGTAGTTTTGCCAAACCTTCCCAATCTCCGGCCTCTTTCAGAGCCTTCCTTTTCTCTGCATATTTGGCTACCAAACGGGCCCGCTTAACCTCGCGCGCTTTCATTGATTCTTTTGCCATTTATTGTGTTTTTTTTATGTTCTTAAACGGTAATCCAAATTCCTTTAACAAGGCATAAGCTTCTTTGTCTTTGTTAGTATTCGTGACAAAAGTAACTTCTACGCCCATAATTTTGGAAATCTTATCAATATCAATCTCCGGAAAAATAATTTGCTCTTTAATGCCTAATGTGTAATTGCCTCTTCCGTCAAATTTTTCCGCAATTCCTTTAAAGTCCCTTATTCGGGGCAAGGCAATGGAAATAAGACGATCCAGAAACTCGTACATTTTGGCACCACGTAACGTAACTTTTACTCCAATAGGCATACCTTTACGAAGCTTAAAGTTAGACACGTCTTTAGTAGAAACAGTTTGAACGGCTTTTTGCCCTGCAATAAGCGTAAGTTCTTGTTGAGCTGTTTCTATCAGTTTTCTATCTGCTACTGCAGCTCCCACCCCTTCATTCAAAACAATCTTGTCTAACCGGGGAACCTGCATTATAGATTTGTAACCAAATTCTTTCATCAATTTGGGAACAATGGTTTCTCTGTATTTTTTCTGCAGTGCCGGCACGTAACCTTTCGGTACCGGGGATGTTGCTTGTTCTTTTTTAACTGCTTTTGCCATTATTTAATCTCCTCTCCAGATTTTTTTGCATAACGAACCCGCTTGCCTTTTTCATTCAGACGACGCCCTATACGTGTAGGACCTCCTTTAGCAGGGTCTACTACCTGCAAGTTGGAAATATGAACGGGGGCTTCTTGTTTTATGATGCCACCCTGGGGATGCCTTGCAGAAGGTTTGGTATGTTTGCTTATCAAATTTACACCCTCTACAATAGCTCTCTGTTCTGCAGGTCTTACCTCCAGCACCCTCCCCGTTTTCCCTTTATCTTCTCCGGTATTAACAAATACCGTGTCTCCTTTTTTTATGTGCAGTTTTTTGCTCATGGTTCACCTCTTATAATACCTCCGGGGCAAGTGATACAATTTTCATATAACGATTCCTGAGTTCACGGGCAACCGGTCCAAAGATACGTGTTCCACGCAACTCACCGGTATTGCTCAACAAAACACAGGCATTGTCATCAAAGCGTATATACGATCCGTCCGGACGACGGATTTCTTTCTTTGTTCTTACCACCACGGCTTTAGAGAGAGTGCCTTTTTTGGCATCTCCTCCACCGGGAACAGCGCTCTTTACCGTAACTATTATGGTATCTCCAATACGGGCGTAGCGGCGTCTTGTACCGCCCAGAACACGAATGCAAAGAACCTCCTTTGCTCCGCTGTTGTCAGCCACTAATAAACGTGATTCTTGCTGTATCATGGCTATTTGGCTTTTTCAAGAATTTCAACTAAACGCCAGCATTTGGTTTTACTCAAAGGCCGGGTTTCCATTATGCGTACCGTATCACCCTCGTTGCATTCGTTGTTTTGATCGTGTGCAACAAATCTGGTGGTTTTATTAACATACTTACCGTATATGGGGTGCTTTACTTTCCTTTTTACAGCAACTACTATGGATTTATCCATTTTATTGCTGACCACCAATCCTGTTCTTTCTTTTCTTAGATTTCTTTCCATGAATCAATACATTAAAGATCCTCTTTGGCCTGAGCTTCACTCAAAATCGTAAGCATGCGTGCAATGGTGCGACGTGCTTTTTTTATTTGTGATAAATCATCTAAAGGAGAGATGGCGTGATTCATTTTAAGACGAAGCAAATTTACTTTTTCCGCCTCAATACGATCGCTTAAATCTTTCACAGATAACTCGCGTATTTCAGGTGCTTTCATTGTTGTTAAACTAATTTCATTCTACATAATCTCTGCGTACCACAAATTTGGTAACTATAGGCAGCTTTTGGGCACCCAACCTTAGGGCTTCCTTTGCTACCTCGTAGGGCACACCTTCTACCTCCAGCAAAAGCCGTCCGGGCGTTACGGGACAGACAAATCCTTCCGGAGAGCCTTTCCCTTTACCCATACGAACTTCAGCAGGTTTTCTGGTATAAGGCTTGTCCGGGAATACGCGAATCCAAAGCTGTCCTTCACGTTTCATATAACGTGTGACAGCCTGACGTGCGGCCTCTATCTGACGGCCGGTCAACCAGCAGGACTCCGTAGCCTTGATTCCGAATGACCCAAAGGCAAGCTGATTGCCTCGCTGAGCCATACCTTTCATGCGGCCTTTTTGTTGCCTTCTGAACTTTGTTTTTTTAGGTTGTAACATTGTTTTTCCTAACGTTTAACGTAACGTAAATATGTATTATTGCTTCGGTGCATGTGTAGGGGGACTGCAAACACAATCCCTTGATTCGCAGGTTGTTAGAGTGGGCTTACCCTAAAATTGCGGGTTGCAAAGATAGAACTTAATTTCTGATTTACAAAAATTTATGAACAAAAACGGGCGAATAATGTTAGAAACTCTTGGCGTATGTCTCTGCAGCTTCCATTACGCGCAAAACATTGTCACCCCATAATTTCCTGATTTCACTCTCTGAATATCCTTCTTCCAGTAATGCTCGGGTAATCGCTTTCATCTTCCCCATATCTTCTACCCCAACAATCCCTCCTCCGCCATCAAAATCACTCCCTATACCTACATGATCAATACCCACAAGTTCCACTACGTAGTTGATATGCTCTACCAAATGCGGCAAGCCTACCTGAGCCTTTGGCAAAGTGGACAAGAAATACCGTCCAATGGAAATCTGGATCACGCCGCCTTTTTTTGCTATGGCTATGATTTCTTTGTCTGTCAGGTTTCTGGGGATGGGCTTTAAAGCATACACCCCGGAATGACTGGCCATAATAGGTGTTTGGCTGGCTTCCACCGCTTGTAGACATGCTTGTCTAGAGGCATGCGATACGTCTACTATTATACCTAAACGGTTCATCCGGCGAATGACTTCGTAGCCAAACGCAGACAAACCTCCATGTGTCTGTGTAGAATCTGTGCCTGCATCTGCCACACAGTTGTCACCGTTATGAGTAAGTCCTATCATCCTCACACCCAAGTCATAATAATGATCCACCAAAGAAATGTCCTCTCCCAGACAATAGGCGTTTTCTATAGAAAGAAGCATGGCCACCTTACCTTGTGCCTTTAGGTCTCTTACCTCCTGTGCCGAGTAAGCTATACCTCCCAGGTGTTTATGCTCTGCTGCATAACGGTGCAAAGACAACAACATACTGTCTGAAAGAAACTTGGCATGTTCGTGCCCTTCTTCTGTACAAGGTCCCTGTGCCTGAAAAGCAGCAAAAAAAGCAGCATCTAACCGTCCCTTTTTCATCAACTCAAAAGAAACCTGACCTTTAGTTACACTATATTCCATCCGGGGAAAAGCATACATCATGGCAAAATCGTTGTGTGTATCTATAGATAGGATGGAATCGTGAAGTTGTTCAACCCTCAAATCCAACGAGTCGGGCATAAAGGAGGGCATCAGAAAACAAATAAAGAGTAACAGTTTCATCTGGTAAACATACCACTTAATCTCAATTTTATTACTTTTGTTAAAGAAAATGAGAACACAACTGATATTCCCGGCACTTTTCCTGTGCCTGCTCATTACCCCCGAGCTATCTGCTCAGGTAGAGCAGACACGTGCAACGCAAGCCAGGCAGGTGCAGCCTGTCACGGCCAAGCAAAAGCAGTCTGTAACAACCGCACAGATGCAGGGCTACGTAATGGGCTATGTCATTGAAGACGGCGACACGCTGTTTGTTTCATCCATCCCGCCTCTTCATGTGTATACCAGAGATAAAAGGAAAAAAGACAAAGAGTGGAGGGAATTTTATCGGGTAGTTCACAATTTTGCCCGTGCCTATCCTTACGCCCTTCAGGCCAGAGAACGGCTAGACAGGGCAGACAGTATATTAGAAACAAGTAATTTCAGCTTGCGGGAACGAGAGCGTTTTTTGACCAAGACGGAACGAGAGCTTTTTGCCGAGTTTGAAGGTCCTTTGCGAAAGCTCACCTTTGCTCAAGGGCGCATTCTGCTCCGGCTCATCGATCGTGAAATTGGCATGACCTCCTTTGCTGTTGTTAAAAATTACCGAGGCGGATTAACGGCTTCCTTCTGGCAGGGAGTAGCCCGCATTTTTGGGGCAGACATGAAAAAACCGTACGATAAGTACGGACAAGACAAGCAGCTGGAAGAACTAGTCCGGATGTACCATGACGGCCGCTTTTATTACTTGTACTTCTCCCTCTTTGGCCCCCCAAAAGACCCCAACCTCTCCCCGTACGGCACCCGTGCCATGGCCAACTGACAGCCAATCTTCCAACACAATCAATTCTCCGCCACCCGGTAGTGAACACCGTGCAGAGGTATGCAAATGCCCCACTATGCAATAATCTATCGGTTTACCATAATGGGTCGCATATTGGTAAACCGGCTCTTTTTCACCTTTAAAACGGTAAGTAGCAAATTCCTTATTGCGGTTGAAAGCAGACCATTTCCCGGCTAGTGCAAAAGCCCACCGCGGGTGCAGCCAACTGAAAAGCTTCTGCAGTATGCGGCTGTGGAACATATTGTGTAACACCCTGTTTTTAAAAGGATAACGCCCCATTCTGTGGCCGTGTCCCAACAAAAAATACTTCCCGTCCAACGGTATATACAGTGTATTCCTGTGCACCTGAATCCCTAATTCCTGTTCTAAATAACCAAACGTCCACAGATCATGGTTCCCCGGAAAAAAATGAACGGGAATGCCTCGGTCAACCACATGGGCCAACGCCCCCAACACTCGTGTGTACCCTCTTGGGATCACGTGTTTATACTCGAACCAAAAATCAAAAATATCTCCCAGTAAAAACAGCCCTGCCGTATGTGTATCCAGGCCTTCCAGGAAAGCAATAAATTGCCTTTCACGCGCTACCGGGTTACCGGTTTTCAAGCCCAAATGAACATCGGCTACAAAATAATAACCTTTACTCTTTAAATCTTCCATGGTTAGAAAAACAGCAGGCAGGCCAACCCTGCCAACAGGCAATAAACGGCAAACCAGGTAAGCTTAATTTTGCGTACCAAAGCCAGCATCAACCGACACGCCAGCAAACCCGTTACAAAAGCCGTAACGAAACCTATGACCATAGCACTAAAAGAAAGCCCCGTTGCCGCCGGCGCAAAACCACCCGCCAGAATTTCTAGGAAAGCTTCTCCCAGCACCGGGATCAAGACCATCAAAAAAGAGAACGGTGCTACTTTGTTTTTCTCTACACCCAACGTAAGTCCGGTGGCAATGGTCGCTCCCGAGCGAGACAGTCCGGGCATAACTGCACAAGCTTGCGCCACTCCTATAATAAATGCATCGCTATACCTAACCGGATGGGTGGACTGTGCTCTCTGTCTGCGTACTGAAAGCCACTGAGACAACCCCAGCAGCACGGCCGTAAGCAAAAGCATCCACCCTACAATACCGGTTCCTGCCGTGAAAAGAGCTTCTACACGTTCCTTAAAAAACAACCCTACAATAAGTACCGGTATAGCAGAAAACAAAATACGCAAGGTGAGGTCTGTCGCCGGAGTTTTGCGAAAGCGAACGATATCTGCCACCATTTCCCATACTTGCTTCCTAAAAACTACTATAGTACTCAGCACCGTAGCAATATGAACTATGATCTCGAAAGAAGCATCTTTAGATTCAATCCCAAAAAGAGATTTCACTATAACCAGGTGTCCGCTACTGCTGACCGGCAAAAACTCAGTCAATCCTTGAATCAATCCAAGCACTAACGCTTCAAGTCCGCTCATTGTCTTTTTGTTTTTTTATACGCAGAATAGCCACTATCGCAAAAACAAACCCTCCGCAAACTAAAATAGGCGCTAAGACCATTCTCCTAAAGTTAAAAAGCGTTTCACCTGCAAACAGCTCCGGGTCCTTAGAGCCGCCCCCTGCCATAAGAGCAAATCCCAAGACAATAACTAGTACGGTTGCCATCAACAACACAACGTTCCTGTGTGGCAAGGCAAATTTCTCTTCTATTTCTTGTTTATGTTTGTTTTGTTTTTTCATTAGATTTAATAATAAAAAGCAGAAGCTTTCAGCCTCACTATGCGGTTAACAACAAAAAAAGCAGATACCAAACAAAGCAAAACACCGGTGATAAGCATAATCCCCAAAACAGCCAAAAACATCATGGGCGAGACAAACATTAGAATGCCTGCGAATTTACGCTGCAAAAGATATAGCCCCCCCATAAGCAGCAAAACAGCCAGAAGGGATGATAAAAAACCTTGCACAAAGGCCTGCCCCATAAACGGTCTTCTGATAAAACGCTTAGTAGCACCTACCAGCCTCATGGTATAGATGGTAAAACGCCTGGCGTAAACAGAAAGCCTGACCGTATTATAAATCAAAGCAAAAGACACCATCAGCAAGGCCAAAATAACGACCCCCAGCACCACGCCCATATTTCTCAAGTTTTTATTTATCAGTGAAACGAGCGGAGCCTGATACATCACTTCTTCAACAAAAGGAAGGCGAGCCATTGCCTGCTCCATTCGTGCAATGCTGTCGATATGTACATAAGGGGCACGCAGCTTCAGCTCCACAGAAGCAGGTAGGGGGTTGTATTCAAACACATCCATAAAATCTGCACCAAGCAGCTCTTCCATCTCTCGTGAGCCTTGTTCTCTGGAAACAAAATAAGCATCACGCACAGCCTCTTTTACATACTTTGTCGCCAAAAGTTGTTTCACAAGCAATGTGGAATCGATATCTTTTGTCTGGCTGTCCAGAATGACAGTGACCCCCAGGTGTTCTTTAAAATAATCAGAAACGGTACGTGCATTAATGGCCAACAGACAGGCAGCCCCAATCATAAGCAACACCAGCGATATACTTATCACAGAAGACAGATAAGACTGCACAAGTTGCTGATTGATAATACTTTTATCTTGCTGTGCCATGGTTACAAGATTCAAAGATAACGAAAAGTCTAAGAATTTTATTATCTTTGTGTAATTAATCTGGGTAACAAAATTATGGCCAAAGCAAAAAAAATCCTTTATGTAAGTTCTGAAATTCTTCCATTTTTGCCACAAACAGATATGTCTTATCTGGGACGTTATCTGCCACAGGCAATCCAAGAATCGGGAGGAGAAATTCGATTATTCATGCCAAAATACGGTTGTATTAATGAGCGCAGAAATCAACTTCATGAAGTGATCCGGCTTTCGGGAATGAATCTTATTATCAATGAAATAGACCGTCCTTTAATCATCAAGGTAGCCTCTATTACAGCGGCTCGCATGCAGGTGTATTTCATAGACAACGAAGATTACTTCCAAAGAAAACTCATCTATAGGGATGAAAACGACGTCTTTTTTGAAGACAACGATGAAAGAGGCATATTTTTTGCTCGCGGTGTGTTGGAAACCGTAAAGAAATTGCGCTGGAAGCCTACCATAGTACATTGTCACGGGTGGTTAAGTCACCTGCTGCCCATGTACCTAAAGAAGGCCTACCGCGACGATCCGCTCTTTACGCATACACGTGTGATTGTTTCCCTTTATAACGATCTCACTAACACAGAAACCTTTAACGAGAGCATGCGCTCTAAGATCATGGTACCCGGCTTAACAAACAAAGACATGGAATACCTGGAACAACCCACCGCCCTGAACCTAGCCAAAACTGCTATACAATATGCAGACGGTATAGTTATGGCCCATCCGCAGGTGGACAACTCTATTGCAGAATATGTCAAGTCCAGAAAAGTTCCTGTCTTACCTTACGTTGATCCACAAGAACCTGAAAGCACATACCTCTCTGACTACAACAGCTTTTACGATCAAATATTAGGTATCAAAAAATGACAGCTAGGCCCGTCAGCTTCTTTATAGCTGCACTCCTATTTCTACCCATTGTATCCTGCATAACGGTTGACAACCGAATGGGTTCAGACCTTGTTCCTGCCAATCAGGTTATTCGTATTTACACCGCAGATTTTGAAGCTCCCATGTTTACTGCCAATGCAGACAGTCTAAACATGTCCTTACCCACTTACTTGGAGTTCGGATCTGTCACTACTCCTATGTTTGGAAACACAACCACTTCCGGGGTGGTTCAACTGGCCCCTTTTTCTTATCAAAAAGAATACGGAGAAGACCCGGTAGTAAAACGTATGTACTCCCACATTCCCATTAGCGGGTTTACCATATTTGATGCTAAAGAAAGGTACATACCGCAAAATGTGTACATATACAAGCTGGTAAAAGATCTGGATCACCTGGATGTGTATCACAACTCTTTTTCAGAGGCATATATAGACCCTATTCCCGTAAGCAAACCAGGGCACGTTTTTCTGGGTGGAGATACTCTTTACGTTGAGTTCCAAGATTCGTTCGCTTATGAACTCTTGCAAGCAGATTCGGTAGAAAGGGTCAACCCGGACGATTTTGCCAAAAAGTTCAAGGGACTTTATTTTACAACCGAAAAGTACAACGAGTCAGAGCCCGGGGGCAGAATCAATTACCTGGATATTGAAGAATCGTACCTATATTTGGAGTATACATCGGGTAAAGGAGATAGCCTGATCACGTATTTTTTCAATACGTACAACACCTATTATAATGTTTCGTCACACGAATCGTCCCACCTGATAAACAAAGAACCGGATCACCACCTGTATTACGAAGGTCTGGCCGGCGTAAAACCATGCCTAAACGCAGCTGCTCTTGCAGAACAGATCTATACTTGGGCTGTTCAGCAGACCCCACCGCTCCAAACAAGCCATTTGCTCATTTCACGAGCACAATTGGTCATGCCGGTAGCCATTCCTGTTGACGGGGATTACAGCGCAGTAAACAACGCACCCGGCCAATTGTACCCTTGTACGCTATCCCCCAACGACTCTCTTGTGGTTCACCGCCCTCTTAAAGAAATCAATCAGGAAAATCACGGCGGAACCATGAACCGGACGCATTGGGAGTATACGTACGAAATTACTTCTTACGTTCAAGACCTTGTCAAAAAATCTGAGATCACAGAAAGGGACAACCTGTGGATCTTACCCACTTATTCTTTCACCACCAACCAAGGAGAGATCTATCAGGTAGATAACTTCACCTACCGCAATACGGTGTTTAACGGAAATCTTTCCAACAGACCTCCTTACATACGGATTACTTACGCAGTATTGCAGCAATAAGAAAAAATAGTACCTTTGCTCCCCATCAAGACTTCGTAGCTCAGTTGGTAGAGCAAATGACTCTTAATCATTGGGTCGAGGGTTCGATTCCCTCCGAGGTCACACCAGTTGTTAATCGCCTGATCCAATGCGCTTGAATTCGCTCATCCAGGCTTGTCGTGAAGCTTCTTGTTCTGCATCTTTTTTTGAAAATCCGCTTCCTGTTCCCAAAACACAACCGTCTGTAACGGCCTTGGCTAGAAACTCGGAAGGTTTACCGGATTGTTGAGGTAGCATTTCTACCTTAAATGTTAACGTTTTGCCCTTTTTCTGATACCGTTCTACCATGCGCGACTTGAAATCTGTTTCTATACACTCCAGCTCCTGCCAATCTATATAGGTGAGCAAATACCTAAGCAGTATTTTTTTACACCTTCTAAAACCTACGTCTAAAAAAATGGCGCCGGCCAAAGCTTCCAACGCATTTCCTGCCAAGTGGCGCGAATTGATGTCTTTTCCCTTAACATTCAGCCATTGGTACATTTCATTGTTTCCTGCAATTCTATTTAGAGAATCACGGCTCACCAGCTTGGAACGCATTTGGGTAAGGTATCCTTCGTCTTGGAACGGATATTTTTTATAAACGGCTTCTCCCACAATTATCCCTAACACAGCATCTCCCAAAAACTCCAATCTTTCGTTAGAGTCTTTATTCCGGGTCACAGCAGATCTGTGGGTAAGCGCTTTTTTATACAATTTCAGATTTCTTGGCCAAAAGCCAAAACAATCGTACAACGCTCTTCTTAATTCTTTATCTTTTGGGTCTTTATCCGCCGGGCGGAAGATCATTATTTATTCCGGTTTTTTAATCAACAGGCTGGAATTATGCCCTCCAAAACCGAACGTATTGGAAATGGCAACACGTACTTTTCTTTCCTGAGCCTGGTTGAAGGTAAAATTAAGTTTGTAATCAACAGCAGGATCTTCTTCTTTAAAGTTAATGGTAGGTGGCACCATATCACGCTCCATAGCGCAAATACAAGCCAGAATTTCTATAGCACCTGTTGCACCCAAGGCATGCCCTGCCATGGACTTGGTTGCACTCAAATTCATCTTGTAGGCATGATCACCAAAAAGGTCCCCTATGGCTTTTGCTTCTACAATATCTCCCAAAGGGGTAGAAGTTCCGTGTAGGTTAATATAATCCACGTCGGAGGGTTTTAACCCTGCTTCTTCTATGGCTAATTCCATAACCCGGCGGGCGCCCTCTCCATCAGGATGCGGAGCCGTAATGTGGTATGCATCGGCTGTCATGCCCGATCCGCCTACCTCGGCATATATTTTGGCACCGCGCCGTTTTGCATGCTCATATTCTTCAAATATCAGAATGCCGGCCCCTTCTCCCATGACAAACCCATCCCTCGTTTTATCAAAAGGTCTGGAGGCGGTCATGTGTTCTGCATTGTTTGTAGAAATGGCTCTGGCGGCGTTAAATCCACCTATACTGGCCACGTTGATGGGAGCCTCGGAACCGCCTGTAATGATCACGTTGGCTTTTCCCAGCCGGATGAGTGTAAATGCATCACTCATAGCGTGATTAGAAGTAGAACAGGCAGAGACGGTAGCGTAGTTGGGCCCTCTAAGCCCGTATTTCATGGAAATCATCCCCGAGGCTATGTCGGGTATCATCATGGGTACTAAAAAAGGACTGAATCTGGGTTCCATGCCGCCGACATAGAATTGCCGGATCTCTTCCAGCAATGTTTCTATACCGCCTATTCCGGATCCCACAATAACTCCAACCCGGTCCTTGTCTATACCCTCCAGATCCAAACCGCTGTCTTTTAATGCTTCTTCCGTAGCTATAAAAGCATACTGGGTAAAAGGATCGTTCCTGCGAGCTTCTTTTTTGTCAAGTCCAAATTTTTCCGGACTATAGTCTTTTATCTCGCATGCAAAACGAGTTTTGAATTTTGCAGCATCAAAACGGGTAATCCAGCCGGCACCCGATTTCCCGGCCAGAAGGTTATCAAAATATTGAGGAACGTTATGCCCCAAAGAGTTGATAGTACCTATACCGGTAATGACTACCCGTTTCAGCTGCATGTTAGTTGGTTGGTTGGTTAATTATTCGGCTTTAACGTTATCTTCAATGTACTTGATGGCGTCGCCTACTGTAGAGATTTTTTCAGCGGCCTCGTCGGGGATGTTGATGCCGAAAGCTTCTTCAAATTCCATAATCAATTCTACGGTATCCAAAGAATCCGCACCTAAATCGTTTGTAAAGTTAGCAGTGGGGGTAACTTCATTCTCATCTGCACCCAATTTATCCACGATAATTTGCTTAACTTTTTCTTCAATGTTAACTGCCATAATTAAGTGATTAGTTAATAAATGTAGTTTTAAAAGCAAAATTACACGAACTTTGCAACCGACAAAGTAAAATAAATTATTCCAGATTACGAAATGGCACTTCTTTCCGTGTAGCTTTATAAATTATTGATTCAAGAATAATGACCTTTTAATGAGCAAATTGCCCCGTATGTTGAAAGCTGTTTGCTTTTTGTAGCAAAATTCCTACTTTTGTGGGAGTTTGGGGAACCATTCACTATGAAGATCTTAAAAATATTTTTACTAACAGCCCTTCTGACGGGTCTTTCTTCTGTTCTGGCGCAAGGTCAAACTTCCGGTGGTACTGCAGGGGATGCAACCATTACTTTAATAGAAATTACAGAAGTAACAAAAATAACCGATTTACTTTTTGGGGACATAATTCCTCATGGAGGTGGCTCTGTAATAATAAACCCGGACAATGGAAACCGTACTGCTACCGGGGGTGTGGGCTTGATGGGTACCTCGTTTAGTGTTGCCAGTTTTGAAGTGAAAGGAGGCGCCGGTCAAAGTTTTTCCTTTCCTAGCCTTCCAACTACAATTACCCTTGAAGACTCCCAAAACAATACTATGACTGTTGGTGCTTTTGTAATTTCTCCCAGCAGCGGAGTATTGGGAAGCAACGGAAAAACCACTGTGGCGGTAGGAGCCACTTTGATAGTTAGTGCCAACCAGCCGCCGGGTATCTATTCCAATAACACAGACTTAAAGATTACTGTCTCCTTTCAGTAGAACTCACTTTAGTCTTTACCTCCATAACCATATCTATGGCTTGAACCATCCCGCCCTGCTCTATTACAAAATCTCCTTTCAGGCTCTGAGTTCCCTCACTTTCTACTACCCATCCACTATGTGTATCTATGGTAGCCGTAGCCTGTCCGCTACCGGAAATGTTTTCTATCCGCTGCGGACCCTCCTGTTTTTTGGCATTGGGATCAGACATGATTACCATATTGGCCGTTAAGAATGCATGGTTTCCTTCTATCGCAGTCAGCCGCTGTTGCATGGTCACCAAAGCTCCCAACTCTTCACTGGCATCCTCTTCTGTCCATACAGAAGGAACTCCCAAGGCTCTGTCGGGAAATTTTGTAAGTCCGGATTCCACAACGCTTTTGATAGTTGCCTCTCTAAAAATAGCCTTTATTTCTTCCATGGCCGTTCCACGGCGACGGCGTGCGTATTGAGTGGCAAGCGTACTGTCTGCTGCATCAAACATACCTTCTGGCACAGGCAGTTGTTCCAGAACATAACCTTTTGGAGAAACAACCATTCTAAAAGGTTTACCCATTAAAGAACGTATAGCCAGGCTCATCACGTCTTCCCCTTCAGAATCGTACACCTTTGTCTGTCCCTGTGCAGAGGTTCGCAAAGTAATCCTTGTAAGGCAGGCCTCAATCACATACCCCTGCTCTGTTTCTTCTTCCAAAGTAATGACGGCTTCCAGCACCTGATCGCTTTCTGTAACCATATCTCCCATCATGGGAACACGAAGGGTTGTACTCTGGTTAACTTCAAGAAAAATAGGGTATTCCACCCCTTTGACCGGTTTAAATTCCAGGTTAATATTTTGAGCTTGTAATGTAAAGGTTATTAAGACAAACAGCCCGCTTACTAAACGTTTCATAATATATTTCTTTAAAGATTTCCCAAACTTACAAACAATTCGTTAATTTTGGAGACCTAAAAACCAACGTTATGAATAGAATAATTATAATACTTATGTTATTTGCAGGCTCTTTTGCCCTGACCGGATGTAACGGGAACGCCCAAAAAGCAGCTCCCCTGATTGGAAAAAGTACAGCCACCCCGGACAGCGACTTGCTGAATGCTTCTGTACTCAATCAATTGGGTCGGGTTTCAGACCCACAAGTCTCACCCAACGGAAAAAAAATAATTTACGGCGTCAGCTACTACTCTGTGGAACAAAACAAAAGCAACAGAGAGCTTTTTGTTATGAATACAGACGGTAGTGATAACCACCAAATCACGCATACGCCGGAAAGTGAATCCAACGCTTGCTGGCTGGACAACAACCGTATACTGTTTTTAAGTGGAGGCAAACTATGGGTTATGCAAGCAGACGGAACGGGGAAAAAGCATATTAAAGGAACAGAGCGCCGCATAGCCGGATTCAGCCTGTCTCCCACAAAAGACAAACTGTTGTTTATGTCCTTTGTACCCACAGGCACAAGACCTACAGACCTGGACCCGTCATTAGATAAAGCTACGGGACGCATCATAGATGACCTTATGTACCGGCACTGGGACAGCTTTGTAGAAGAAATCCCTCATACTTTTGTTGCATCTTTCAACGGAACAACCCTCTCCAATGAGAAAGACCTGTTGGAAGGACTTCCCTACGAACTGCCAACACTTCCTTTTGGAGGTATGGGAGAATTAAGTTGGAGTCCTGATGGAGAAAGCGTTGCGTATTCTTGCCGCAAACTTACAGGGGTAGCCTACGCCGTATCCACCAACACCGATATCTATTTGCGCCATCTGGAAACAAACAACGAAGTAAACCTGAGCGAAGGAATGATGGGTTATGATACAGCCCCCTTGTTTTCACCATGTGGCCAATATATGGTGTGGAACAGTATGGAACGTGACGGATACGAGGCCGATAAAAACCGACTGATGCTATACTCCTTTGAAGACGGTTCCATCAAAGACCTGACCGCCAATTTCCCATATAATGTAAATGCAGCCACTTGGATGCCCCAGAGCGACGGGTTGTATTTCACTTCCTGTGCAGAAGGTGTAACCCATGTATTTGTACTGGACCTGGTTACCGGTAACATTGGTCAGGTAACCAACGGTCTGTACGATTGTGGCCCTGTACAGGTCATAGAAAGTTCACCGGAAGGAGAACAACTCATAGGTACGTACGTTTCTTTGTCTATGCCTACAGAGCTGGTATCTATTGATCCAGTGTCGGGCGAGTACACGCAACTTTCCCATGAGAACAAACATCTGCTGGATGTTTTGACCATGGGACGCGTAGAAGAGCGCCGAGTTACCACCACCGACCGTAAGAAAATGCATATGTGGGTAGTATATCCGCCCCACTTTGATCCGGAGCAAACTTATCCGGTTGTTTTATTCTGCACAGGAGGGCCGCAAGGCACCCTCTCCCAGAGTTGGTCGTACCGCTGGTGCCATCAATTGATTGCTGCCAACGGTTACATTGTTCTTCTGCCCAACCGCAGAGGCACTACGGCTTTTGGCAAGGAATGGACAGAACAAATAAGCGGAGACTATCCCGGACAAAACATGCAAGATTACCTGAGTGCCGTAGACCATATGAAAAAAGAACCCTTTGTAGACGGTAACAGAATTGGTGCCGTAGGTGCCAGTTACGGAGGCTATTCCATTTTCCAACTGGCCGGATACCACAAAGAACGGTTTGCTGCCTTTATTGCTCATGCCGGTATTTTCAACCAGGAACACATGTACATGACAACGGAAGAAGTCTTTTTCCCTCACTGGGACAACGGAGGAGCTCCTTGGGACAACAACCCGGTGGCCAAAAGACATTACGCACTCTCCCCGCACAAAAAAGTGCAAAATTGGGACAGACCCATCCTTATTACTCACGGAGAATTGGATTACCGTGTACCGGTTGACCAGGCCATGGCTGCGTTCAATGCCGCAAGGTTGAACGGGGTTCCTGCTCAAATGCTGTTGTTTCCCGATGAAAATCACTGGATCCTTAAGCCCCAGAACAATATGTTATGGAACCGGGTTTTCTTTGATTTTCTGGAGAAATACCTCAAGTAATTGGTGACTGTCGTATTGTAGTACATTTTTACAATTTGTCCTTTTATTTACATACAAGATTTTTAGGTTTGAACCATTAACCTTTAAATACTTGTATGTATGGAATTATCTATTAACAAAGTGGAACTTATGGGGCGCGTAGGAGCAGACCCCAGGATTGGACAATCGGAAGAAGGAAGAAAGGTGATGAATGTGAGCCTGGCCACAGGAGAAATCATCAGAATGCCGGACGGAACCTTAAAAGAAGAGACTACCTGGCACAGAATTGTAGCCTGGGAAGGAAAGGAAATCACTTCTTTTGCTAAAGTAAAAAAGGGAAGCCGCCTGTACGTAACGGGGCGTATTCGTACGGGTGCTTATGAAAAAGAAGGGCAAACCCGGTACTTCCAGGAAATTCTGGCGCAGAAACTCCGGGAAGTAACGTCCGATGGAAAAGTGTCCGAAGCAGATTGAAATTTTGATTACATTTGCAGACCTGAAAACAAAACATTATGCCGCACGAATTGTTTATTTATAATACACTTACCAGAAAAAAAGAAAAATTTGAACCTTTGGTACCGGGCCACGTAGGACTTTACGTATGCGGGCCCACGGTGTACGGAGATCCACACTTGGGGCACGCCCGCCCGGGTGTGGTTTACGATGTGTTTGTACGGCTTATGAAAGACCTGGGCTATAAAGTGCGCTACGTACGTAACATTACAGACGTAGGACACCTGGAAAGCGATGCCGATGACGGAGAAGATAAGATTGCCAAAAAAGCACGTCTGGAAGAATTGGAGCCCATGGAAATTGTGCAGCACTATACCATCCGGTACCATAAAGCCATGGAGCAACTCAATACCCTTCCTCCTTCCATTGAACCCAGAGCTTCCGGACATATTACAGAACAAATTGCCATGGTACAACAAATTCTGGATGCAGGCATGGCGTATGAAGTCAACGGTTCTGTCTATTTTGATATTGAAGCTTACAGTAAAAAACATAACTACGGTGTGCTTTCCGGCCGTATTCTGGAAGATTTGCAAGTACAAACAAGAGATTTGGAAGGGGGTGAAGACAAACGATCACCTTACGATTTTGCTCTTTGGAAAAAAGCAGCTCCCGAACACATCATGCGCTGGCCCTCTCCCTGGAGCGACGGGTTCCCCGGATGGCATCTGGAATGTTCCGTTATGAGTTCCAAATACCTGGGACAGGTCTTTGACATCCACGGAGGAGGTATGGATTTGTTATTTCCGCATCACGAATGTGAGCTGGCACAAAATACGGTAACACGCGGTAAAGACAGCATTCGGTATTGGATGCATAACAACCTGATTACTATTAACGGACAAAAGATGGGTAAATCTCTGGGGAATTTCATTACCCTGGAAGAGCTTTTTAGCGGAAATCATCCGCTCCTTTCCCAACCGTTTTCTCCTATGACCATACGGTTCTTTATTCTGCAGGCACATTACAGAGGACCGCTTGATTTTAGCGACCAGGCATTGGTTGCCGCCCAAACGGGCCTAAGAAGATTACTTAGAGGAGAAACGCAGCTGGATAAAATAACCACAGACCCCAAGGCAACCGTTTCTAAAGAATGGCAAGATATAGAAGCCAGAACGTATGCTGCTTTGTGTGACGATCTAAATACCCCTGTTGCCTTAGCTGCTCTTTTTGAAATGGTAACCCTCATTCATACGGTTGCTGCAAGCAACCAACCCATGGCTCCACAAGATAAAGAACGGGCAATAGGTCTGTACCGGCGTGTAGTACAAGGTGTTTTGGGTTTGGAAGAAGAGCAGAACCGAGATCGGATGCCTATGATTGAAGGCTTGGTAGAAATGATTTTAGAATACAGAACACAAGCACGCTCCCGGAAAGATTGGGATACGTCGGATAAAATTCGTGACAGCTTGTCCGGTTTGGGGATCCATATAAAGGATGCTGCAGAAAAAACCGAGTGGGATATAGAATAACTCCAAAAAGAAATAAAAAAGAGGATGGTATTAGTCATCCTCTTTCTTATTTTGAAGCGCGTCTTTCGACTTTTGTTTGCATGAAAAATTCGCGCGCTCACTGCAACCTTTCGTATAGTATTACCCAAATAGCGTTCCACAATTCCACAACACAGCAGAAGAAAAAATATTTTTATTACTAATCGCCCAAAAACCAGGTGATTCTGCATAAAAGAAACCGTTTTTATTTTCATTTTTGCAAAAACAACCGGGGAATTTCTTTCAACAACTGGGGAATCAACGGGAAAAGTGGGGAATTTTTCCCCACTTTCTAGCTTTTGTGCAGCCGGGATTTCTTTTTAACTTCGTCTTATGAAACAAGACGCCGGCTTTAAGCTTAAAATTATCTTTAGTTACCTGCTCTTGGTAGCGTTGGCTTTGGGGTCGGGATGGTATGTGTATAAACACGTATACCCTTTTCTTTTTCAAAGCGAAGACCGCAGGGAAGAAATCCTAGAGAGAAGCCTGCTCATCAGTAACTCTATCTCTTTATTGTATGAAGCCGAGTGGCTGGGAACCCGTTTTATTCAGGACCCGAAAGAAGAGAACTATCACTTGTACCGTGGTGCACTTAACAAAGTTGATACCTTGTTGGACTCCCTAAGCAGAAGCACTCCGGTAGAACGCCAAAAGAAAATTTTACAGGAAATTGACAGCTTGTTGTTATGCAGAGACACAAACATTCTGGACATTGCACGTCAACAGCAAGAGTTAAGCCGGCGCAGCCAGCAAGAAACGGTAGTTCAAAAGGTGGACAGGGCCTTGCCGCAGCTGCCGGTCATGCCTCAAGTACCTATGCTCACAGAAGTCACATCACGGCCTACGCAGCCTGTTGTCATAAGAGAAGAAGTGATTTACGATACCATCGTTACCGCTTTACACCGTCCTAAGCAAACGTTTTTTGAACGCCTAAGCCATGCCTTTGTTCCTTCTCAAATGCAAGACAGCATTATGGAATTCAGGCAAATCCGGCGAACCGTAACGGATTCGCTGGTACGTGTTGTTCCAGCTACCCCTGCTCCGGCTGTTTCTACTACCACCAGCCGCGATACCGTGGTACGTGCCGTTATGCAAGTCTTAGACGATGTAGAGGCAGAGCGTCAAGACCAATTAAAAATCATTGGAGCCAGATTGGAACAACTTATAGCAACAGACAGGGCATTAAACCTAGAGATCAACAAACTGTTGGACGAGCTTAACAAAGAATGGTTTCACTCTACATCCAGTGCTCTGGAAACGCGCAGGGCCTCTTTAGAACAAGCCGGCACTTCACTTTCTATTTTAGGAGCTACTGCCTTGTTTATCATCTTTTTATTTACCCTGCTTATATTTACGGACGTAAACAAAAGCCGGAAGTACAGAAAAGATCTGGAAGCGGCCCGTACCCGGGCAGAAGAACTTATGAAAAGCCGGGAAAATTTACTTCTTACCGTCACACACGATATAAAAGCCCCCTTAAGTTCCATTGTCGGATACTTGGATCTGTTACGCCACCCGTCCGGAAAAAACTCTCCAAACAAGACAGAAGAATACCTAATCCCCATGGTACACTCTGCAGAGCACGTTATGGAACTACTGGCCAATCTGCTGGAATATTACCGTCTGGAAGCACAAAAAGTGGAACTGAATCCTTCGCCCACTCCCATCAGACAGCTCTTTGAAGATGCACTGGCTGTTTTTGCCCCGGCTGCCGGAAAAAAGGGAATTGCCCTACATTTGAAAACAGATATCCCGGCCCATACGTACCTTATAACAGACCCTCTGCGCCTACGACAGATAGTGATGAACCTGCTGTCCAATGCCGTCAAGTTTACAGAAAAAGGACAAATAAGCTTATACGTTTTCTTAGAGGGGAAAGAGTTGTTCTTTTCTGTTTACGATACAGGAATTGGCATTTCCCCCAAAGCCAAACAGCTTATTTTTGAAGAGTTTACGCAACTGGAACACACAAACAACATTGCAAAAGAAGGCATGGGACTGGGACTATCCATTGTTAAACGCACCGTAGACCTGTTTAAAGGCAGCATTTCCATTTTCCAAAACAAAGATAAGGGGAGCACATTCAGCGTAACCATACCTGTACAGGTTACAGACGCGCTTTCTGAACTTGCAGACCCGCCTGAAACCTCAGATATCCTAACGGCAGAGGCCGCTTCTGCTACAGATAAATTGTCTTCCGGCCCGTTGCGCGTACTGATAGTTGACGACGACCCGTCACAACGCACCCTTTTGCATGAAATGCTTCGCATGTTAGGACACCTAGCCGCCACCGCTCAAGGAACACAACAGGCCATTGCACTACTAAAAACCCTGCCTATAGACGTGGTGCTAACGGACATTCAAATGCCTAACGAAGACGGTTTTTGTCTGTTGGAAGCAGTCCGGGCTTTAAAAGACATTCCCGTAATTGCCGTAACGGCAGAAGGTATGTATCCGTCCTACCATTATACAAACAAAGGATTTACGGCACATTTGCCAAAGCCGTTTACTTTAGACCGACTGGAAAAGCTTTTAACAGGCATCCCTTCTCCGAATACCCACAACCTATTTTCTTTGTCTGAAATGGGACGTATGCTGGATGCAGATTTAGAAGCCGTAATACAAGTTTTACAAGTATTTTACACTACAGCCCGGCAAGCTTTAACTTCCATGGAAGAAAGTCTGGAGTCTAAAGATTACGAGCAGATTGCCGTTCTTGCCCATAAGATGCTCCCCATGTTCCGTCAATTGCACGCCTCTTTGGCAAATGACCTGGCTATGCTGGAGCGTGCCGGTGGAAAAGCCCCCGAGAAAGTAAAAAAAGTGATACAACAAGCGCGCGATTTACTCCATATTATAGAGCTTCATTTTATTGTATAGCGTTTTACGGTCAATGCCCAACAACCGAGCTGCCTTCGTTTTGTTGTTTCGTGTACGGGCAAGCGCTTCTGTTATCATCTGGCGCTCGTGTTGTTCTTTCAAGGTCTGGGCATCTTGTCCCGGAGTCTGAGGTACTACCTCTTTAAAAGACAGGTTGTGAATTTCTTCGGGTAAATCGGTAGCCAACACTTGCGGCCCTTCGCTTAGCAAGACCGTACGCTTAACCACATTTAACAACTCGCGCAAGTTCCCCCTCCAATCGTATGCTAACATAAGTTCTTGTGCTTCAGGGGCAAATCCTTTGATCTTCTTGTTCATTTGTCGGTTAGCATACTCCAAAAAATGACCGGCAAACAACAGGATGTCTTGCCCGCGGTCTTTCAAAAGCGGCATATTCAACTGAAATTCATTGATTCTGTGATACAGATCTTCCCGGAACTTGCCCTGCTCTATCATCTCTTTCAAATCTACATTAGTAGCTGTAATGATTCGGATATTTACTTCTATAAACTTAGAACTGCCCACCGGTTTTATAACCCCTTCCTGTAAGGCACGTAAGAGCTGCATTTGGATATCGGTAGAAAGGTTTCCCACCTCGTCCAAAAACAACGTTCCTCCGTCTGCCATTTCAAAGGCTCCTTTTTTGTCACCTATGGCACCGGTAAACGACCCTTTTATATGTCCAAACAATTCACTTCCTGCCAAGTCCCTGGGAATGGCTCCGCAATCGAGTGCCACAAAGGGTTCTTCGCGTCGCAGGCTGTTCTGATGAATGTGGTTGGCCACGTATTCTTTTCCTGTGCCGCTGGCTCCGGAAATAAGTACCGATAAGAAAGTAGGTGCTACCAACATCATGTGTTCGTACAACTTCTCAGAAGCTACACTCTCTCCTTTTATAAAAGGTATACGTTCATGTGGTCGGTCTTTCTTCTTAATGATTTCATCTATTTTCTCCCGCAGCAACACCGGATCCACCGGTTTTTCCAAATAATCGGCAGCCCCCAGCCTTATGGCCTGTACCGCCGTATGGATATCTGCATACCCTGTCATTATAAATACGGCACTGTCGGGCGACGTTTCACGTATCCATTGTAAAAGTGCGAGTCCTTCTGTGTCGGGAAGACGCAAATCTGAAAGAATAATATCGTACACCCCGGCCTGTACTGCCTTCATGGCTTCTCCTGCAGAGAGCACACTTTCCGCCCTGTACCCGGCCTTGGTTAGCCAAGTTCTTAACAGAGAATTAAAAGCGGCGTCATCTTCAATGATCAATATTTTAACCATACATGCAAATGTAAAAAATATTTTTATGTATCTTTGCGGCATCATGAGAGGCACTGTATTAACAATTTTCGTTTTTGTAGCCCTACTGCTGTGGGGAGGAAGTGCTGTGTATGCACAAACATTCACAAAGCTCTTTAACATAGCTGTCAGAATTGATATCGACATGGAGGGAGGTGTTCAACCAGGCAAGATTGAAGTGATACAAGAGCAAAACCTTTTTTTTGGCAATGTATTAAGGGTTGCCAGTGGCGAAAATAAGGTAACCATTCAAGCCTCTGCCAATCCTCAGCCTAGTGCCACGTACGGTACCGCTCTGTTGGATCTCTCTGCCATGAGGGCTGCCAAGTTCAAAGTAGCAGGACAAGCAAACTACAATGTACAGGTAACCTTAAGCAGTAATAATATAAATCTGACCCGGCAGGGTGGGAATTCTATAGCCCTTTCGCTCACCTTACCAGGCGGCACATCAAACATCACCCTGAATCTTGATAGTAATGGCATCAGCTATTTTTACGTTGGAGGCACCGCAACGTACTCTGCAAACAACCCCAGAGGAACTTATACAGGAACTTTTAACGTAACAGCCAATTATAACTAATCCCCGCCAAATATTTTCTTTTTTCTTTCATTTTTCCATCCGGGCTTCTCCTTATTTCTAATATAGTAATAGAACAATACACGGGTTTTGTTGATAAAAATGAGGTGTATGTTGAAAACATTTTTTTTTCATGCACCGGCAACATACTTTTGTCATGCGTTCAAAAAAACAGAAATTATTTTTTAGTTAAAAACCATTTAAATACTCTCATTCATTATGAAAACAACATTAAAAATTTTCGCTCTCACAGCAACACTCTTCGGATTCGCAACCATTTCTTTCGCACAAAACGAAGCAACAGCTTCAGCAAATGCCGGTGCCAAAGTTATCGAAGTAATAAAACTGACTAAAAATGTTGACTTAGAATTTGGCAACATCGTCTCAGGGGCAGGCACAGTAGTTATAGCACCAGAGGCAGGAGTAACAAGAACCGGTACGGAAGCACTTATTGCTATCAGCACCGCAGACAGAACTCCAACAGCAGCTAAGTTTACTGTAACGGGAGAAACGGGTTGGAAGTATTCTATCGCAATCCCAACTGAAAGTATAGACCTAGAGCACGTAACTGACGATTCTGCAACAATGACGGTAAACGCTTGGGCTCTTAGCTCAACCCACACTGCTGAGCACAACGTTATATCAGGTACCGCAACTGCCAATGAGTTTTATGTTGGAGCAACTTTAAATGCAAATGCTAATCAAAAAGCAGGCGTATACCACGGATCATTTGACGTAACCGTAACTTACGAATAATCCAACACAGCATATTTCCCCGGTCGCTCCTTTCTAATGAATGGAGCGTTCCGGGGAAACTTTTAGAAAAAAAAGAACTAAAACGATAAACAATCCAATCATGAAAAAGCTCACAATCACACTTATTTTTGGCCTACTGTTGACAGGGTTCTCTGTGAGTATGAATGCCCAAACAACAGTAGAAGCCACAGCTTCTGCAGAATTGGTAGAAGCTCTATCTGTTACAGAAGGTGTTACAGAATTGAACTTTGGTCGCTTTATTCAAGGAGACGCTGAAGGTTCAGTTGTTATTGCTGCATCAGACGCAGGTACACGCATCAATACCGGTGGTGTAATACTGGTTAGTGGTGGATACCCTGCCTCGGCAGAGTTTAAAATTACCGGTCTTCCCGGAACAGAAGTAAACATTTCTCTTCCCAGTGAAGGTGTTATCAATCTGACCCATCCAACAAACACCGAGAAAAAACTAAACATCTCTATCTTTACCATTTCTGAAGTGAAGCCCACCTTAAGTTCAGGTGGTGAAGCTACGGTATATGTTGGAGGCAGCCTTACCGTTCCCGCCAAAACTAACCCGCACCCCAATGGCATTTACAGCGGAGAGTATCCCGTTACCTTCAGCTATGAGTAAAACCGGGTGGCAGCATCTTTAGTTGTAACTTTATTGACTGAACGCTTCTCTACGTATGAGAAGCGTTTTTTATAAACACCATTTTTTTGAAGATTATGATCCACAATAAATACAGACTTACATTATATGCTTTCCTACTGGCAGCCGGCCTGTATTTTATTTCAGTTCCTGTACCATTGTCTGCACAAGATCCGGAAATTGTTGGTACGATAACGGCAGAACTGATTGAAGTATTGTCGGCATCGGAAGTTTCTCCGTTGGGCTTTGGAAGGTTTTTTATAGACGGGGACGGTACCGGTAGTATTATTGTAGAAGCCCTCCCCTCTGTTAACAGAACCACTACAGGAAGTTCTGTTCACCTGGCCCTTGGAGGCCACGAAGGAGCAGCCGTTTATGAAATACGAGGTTATCCGGAAAGCACCATTAGTATTACGCTTCCCAGTCCTACTCAAATTTCTAATATAGAAAATTCGGCCTATAAAATGACAGTAAATGACTGGACTTTGCACCCATCGCAAGCTCCCACATTAGACCAAGAAGGTAAGCTCACCTTATATTTAGGAGCCAGCCTGCAAGTAGGAACGTTAGCAGACAATCCGATTGGCCAATATTACGGGACTTATACCCTCATTTTCACATACGATTGACAGCAATATTCCTTCTCTTTTTACAGTTTAACACGTAGTTATTATTTTTTATACTATATTTGTTAGACTGTATTTAATTAAACGGCTAATCATGCGTATATTTAGAAACATTTCCATCTTTCTGGCGTTGTCTTTTTTAACGGGTGTTTTTACACCATCGTTTGGGCAAGGGAACTTGCTTGTTACCCCGCGTCGCGTTGTTTTTGATGGTTCCCGCCGAGTTATGGAACTGAATCTGGCCAACACAGGCCAAGAGCCGGCACGTTACAACATCTCGTTTGTACAGTACAGGATGACGGAAGATGGTGCTTTTGAGGAAATTACAGAACCCGATCCCGGTCAGTTTTTTGCAGACAAGCATCTGCGGTTTTTTCCTCGTACCATACTTTTAGGACCTAACGAAGCCCAAACGGTCCGCATGCAGGTATTGGGCAGAGAGCGCCTGGAACCGGGAGAGTACCGGTCCCATGTGTATTTCCGTGCCGTACCCGATGAGTTGGCCTTGGGCGAAGTAGACCCCGACGCCGATACTACAGCCGTAAGCATACGGCTGATTCCCATTTTTGGAATTACCATTCCGGTAATCATCCGGGTAGGAGAAAATACTACGGAAGTAACTCTTTCAGACCTAGGCCTGACAAAAGATGAAGAAGGAAGAACTCGTTTAGGATTTACTTTTAACCGTACAGGAAACATGTCTGTATATGGTGATATAACTGTAACACACGTAGCCCCCAACGGTATAGAAACACAAGTGGGCGTTGTTAACGGAATTGCAGTCTATACTCCCAATACGCTTAGAAAATTTCAACTGCAACTGGCAGAATTGGAAGAGATTGATTACAGCTCCGGTAAATTACTTATTACCTACACAGCACAATCCGATGTGCGTCCGCAAACGTATGCCACGGCACAGCTAAACTTACCCTAACTGTATAAATAACTACTCGAAACCATGAAATGGAAGATTCTTATAAGTATCTTGTTACTATTTCCGGTCTTTAACGTCAATGCACAAAATCCTGAAATTGGTATCGAGGTTGTGGAAACTATGTTTTTTGGAGGATGGACGGTCAGTTCACAGCTCAATTGGATGACTGTTCATATTGATAAAGGGGCAAACAATTTACCGGTAAGAACCACCAGAGGCAGCGGTGCTTCTGAACGTGATAACGTTTGGTATGCTGCTAAGATAAGGCTGTTCTATATACCCAACGGAAGTACCAAAACCATTAATATTACAAGTTTTCAACATGCAAATGGAGATTTATATAATACAATAGGTAGCGGACAGCTTAAATTTAGCACCTATGGCTATTACTGGGGTGAAGTCAGTGGCAATCAAAATGGTATCTTGTCTCCAACTAATCAGGAAGCTTTTTTTTATTTAGGAGGAGTAGTAGATCTTGAGAAAGACGCTCAACCAGGCATTTATACTAACGAAAGCATCCCAGTTACTATTGGGTATTGGCTTAGTGGTAACTAATATAACGTCTCTTTTTATTGGTCTGGAAACAATTTGCGCATAAGCGCATCGGGTTCCGGATCGTGTCCGCGGAATTTTCTGTATAGCACATCGGGAGCTTCTATATTGCCGCGAGAGAGAATGTGTTTGCGGAACAAATCGGCTACCTCTCTATTGTAAATGCCTTCTTCTTTAAAGTATTCAAACGCATCTGCTCCCAGTACCTCTGCCCATTTGTAGGAATAGTACCCTGCGCTGTAAGCACCGGAAAAAATATGGGTAAAGGCCGGTGAAAAAGCCGTACCCGGGATGTAGGTAAGTAGCTGGTAACGTTCCAGGGTCTTTTCTTCATTTCGCACGGGGTCTTCTTCCGGAACTTCCGTTATGTTGTGCCAGGCCATATCTATCATGCCAAATTGCAGCTGGCGTACTTGTGCATATCCCGCCAAAAAGTTTCTGGTCGCTACAATCCGTTCTATATATTCTTCCGGAATAACTTCTTTTGTTTTGTAATGAATGGCATACGTACGTATGAATTCCGGTTCAAAAGCCCAGGCTTCTATAATCTGGGAGGGAAGTTCCACAAAATCCCGCGCTACTGCCGTTCCTGTAAGGGACCCGTAGCGACCTTCTGCCAAGACTCCTTGCAGGCAATGGCCAAATTCATGAAACAAAGTAGTTATTTCATCTAAAGTAAGTAAGGCCGGCGTGGTTAACGTAGGTTTGGTGATATTGGTCACAAGCGACACAAAAGGCCTAAGTTCTTTATTGTCCCGGAAATGTTGCCTGCGATACACCGTCATCCAGGCTCCGCCTCGTTTGCCGGCACGTGGATAATAATCTGTATAGAGCAGCGCTAAAAACTTTCCGTCTTCATCCAATACCCGAAAGACCTGCACATCGGGGTGGTACACAGGTACCGTAGGTTCCGGCCTAAAGTCCAATCCATACAATTTTTTAACCAAGTCAAAAAAAGCCGCTTGTACATTTTCTAATGAAAAATACGGTTTTAGTAATTCTTCGTTTAAATGGTAAGACTCTTCCCGGTATTTTTCTGACCAAAAAGCAAAGTCCCAAGGCATCAGCAAACCTTTGAAGTCTTTGGAACGTGCATACTGCTGTACTTCTGCCACTTCTTTCCTGGCGTAAGGCAATGTTTTTTGCATAAGGTCCTGCAAAAAGTTTTGTACGGTAAGCGCATCTTTTGCCATTCTGGTCTCTATCGCATAATCTGCGAAAGTTTCATAGCCCAAAATACGTGCTGTCTGTATGCGCAAGTCCACCATTTCACGAATCAAGTCGCGGTTGTTATGCTTGCCTATACAGCGGCTGCTATAGGCTTTCCACATCTTTTCCCGTAATGTCCTGTTCTCGCAATACTTCATAAAGCCTGTAAAACTGGGACTGTCAAGCGTAAAAACCCAACCTTGCTCTTTACGTGCCAATGCAGCTTCTTTTCCCATTTCAACCAAATAGGGAGGAAGTCCCTTTAGATCTTGGGAGCGAGTAATGGTAAGCGTAAAATCTTTGTTGGCTGCCAGCACATTGCGGGAAAATTCAATAGAGGCTACAAACAGTCTTTCCTGAATTTTTCCATACGTTTTTTTGTCTTCTTGGGACAAGTGCGCACCACTGCGTATAAAACCTTTGTACATCTCTTGCAACAACCGGGCTTGTTCTATAGTAAGGTTATCTGAATCTGTATTTTCATGTACTTCTTTAACACGCAAAAACAGCTCTTCGTTTAATGCTATATACAACTGATACTCTGTTAAAAGTGGGGATAATTCTTGAGCCAGTTTTTGCATTTTGTCAGAAGTCTCTGCCTCGTTCAGGTTGAAAAATATATTGGCAATCCAATCTACTTCTTCGCCTGCCAGTTCCAGAGCTTCTACAGTATTTTCAAAAGTAGGTTCGTTGGGATTGTTGATAATGTCGTTGACTTGTTTTTTAGCTTTGGCAATGGCTTGCAACAAAGCCGGCTTATAGTGCTTAAGTGTTATCTGATCAAACGGAGGCTGACCGTATCCTTCCCGAGGGATTTCAAGCAATGGATTGTCACTCATGGCACAAGAGGTAAGCGTTAATAAAATAATAAATTTTAGCAGTGTTTTTTTCATGACCTGTTAAAGTTCGCTGGTGAGAATATCCCCACTCAACAAAAGTAGAGATATTTCACATATTTTTATGCTGTATTCTACGGTAGAAAGACGTTCTTCCGAGGTAAGCAGGCTAAGCTGCGCCTCTCTTAAGGCAATCCCGGACAATTCACTCAAGCGGTACCGTTCCATGGCTACCTCAAAATTGCTGCGAGCTACCTGTAAATTACTTTTTTCAATATCCCACAAATTCAAATTGTTCTCGTAAGCAAGCCACAGACCGGCCAAGTCTGCGTGCAGGGAATTTTCCAGCTGTTCTTGTTGCAGGCGACTGTTCTCTACATGTAGCCGGGCATTGGCCTGTTCTCGTTTACGGTTGCCACCATCAAACAACGTAAAGCCCATAGAAGCTCCTACCGAAGGACCCCATTGGTTGCTTCTATCGTAATGGCCGTCTGTGTACCAATATTGCCTGTAGCCGTACCCGGCATTCAACCTAAGGTAAGGATAATTACGGCTTTGTATGCGTTTGAGCTCCAAACCGGAAACATTCCTGCTGCTTACCGCTTTCAATAACATGGTATTGGCTCTCATAGTATTGCGTTCCAACATATCTCTGTCCAGGTACTTGTTGGGATAGATGGCCGTATCTGCCGGTACGGTCTTTCTTTCCACATCGGGCAACGCCAGTAGCTTGTTTAAAGTAATGATGGATTTTTTAACCAGTTCTACCTGCGCCAGGTATTGAGAGGTATCTGCATTATAATCTACACGCGCTTGTTGGTAGTCCAACCCAGATGAGGCTCCCAAACGGTAACTTTCTTCTACTATACGCACCCGCTCTCTGGAAAGAGCTACTGTCTTCCGTAAATTACTCAGACGAACCTGCTGACGAATAAGGTGATAATACTCAGAGGCTGCCGAGGCCACAAAATCTTCTAAAGTCAAGCGCATATCCAACTCTCCCATTATTTGGAGTTCTTTGAGCCTGTTGTAATTGGCGCGAATGTTAAACCCGTCAAACAAAGTCCAGCTCATATCTACCCCCGTCTGCACATTGTTGTTCAGGGCATTTGCCGTGGTTCTACTCCCGTCCGGATACGTGTATCCGCTGTTTTGATAAGAACCTGCGTACGTAGCATTCAGTCCTACGGTGGGCAATTGGCCTGCATTACCGCGGGTAGCGTTGTTGATGGCTTGTTGTTCCAGGTTGCGCATTATGCGTATAGAAAAATTGTTTTGCAACCCGGTTTCTATACATTCTTGTAGGGTAATACCTTTGTCATTCCCGGCCATGGCGGCGGTCGGCAGGACCGCCGCGGCCAGGACGATCATGAACCTAACTATCATGAAAATTTATTTTTTGTTTTTTCTTTTTGCTCCTATCCGTAGCTATGTAACCATACATAGCCGGCACAATAAATAAGGTCATAAAAGTAGAAAACACCAATCCGCCTATTACGGCAATTCCCATAGCCGTACGCCCGTGTGCTCCTTCTCCTGTAGCAAACAGGAGTGGAAGAAGGCCCAGTACTGTAGAAATACTAGTCATCAGGACCGGACGCAGCCGTTGCGATGCGGCAGCAATGATGGCCGGGATTTTTTCTTGTCCGGCCGCTTGCTTTTGGTTGGCAAATTCTACAATCAAGATCCCGTTTTTGGCTACCAATCCAATAAGCATAATCAATCCAATCTGGCTGAAAATGTTCATGGTCTGGCTTGTCCAACTCATAAGAGCCAATCCCCCTGCCAAGGCAAGAGGCACCGTAAACATGACAATGAAAGGATCTTTAAAACTTTCAAACTGGGCAGAAAGGACAAGGAATATAAGCACCAACGCCAAAAGCATGGCAAAGATCAGGCTAGAGGCACTTTCCCTGAATTCTTTAGACTCTCCGGCCAAAGCCGTTCGGAAGGTTTCATCCAGAACTCGTTCTGCAATGCGGTCCATTTCTTCCAGACCGTCTCCTATGGTATACCCCGGATGCAACCCGGAAGTTACGGTAGCAGAAACAAATCGGTTGTAACGGTACAGTTGCGGAGGGGCTACATCTTCTACCAGTTGTACCAGGTTGTCCATTTGTATCATATGGCCATGGTCGTTTCTTACAAAAATAGATTCCAAATGGGCCGGCATGTTGCGTTGCTGCCTATTGATCTCTCCCAAAATCTGGTACTGTTTTCCGTTCATATAAAAATACCCCATACGTTGCCCGCTAAGGGCATATTGCAACGTTTGCGCAACAGTACGGGTACTTACTCCCATAGAACCGGCTTTATCGCGGTCAATAAGAATCCGCAGTTCCGGTTTGGTAAATTTCAGGTTTACGTCTGCCATACGTAGTACGGGACTGTTATCTACTTCTTCCATAAAGGCAGGCAGCACGTTCCTCAGCTTTTCAATGTTGGGGGCTTGTATCACGTATTGCACAGGCATGCCTCCCCGGCGTCCTCCAAACGTAGAGGTTTGCTGTACAAATACACGCGCCCGCGTTTCTCGTGTCACCCGGCGGGTGACCGCCTCGGCAATTTCCATTTGGCTGCGTTCCCGTTCCGCAATGTTGGGGAGCATCACACTCACAAAGCCGCTACCGGCCCAAGACCTGGAGGTCATGGCTCTGTTTTCGTACGCTACAGAGTCTGCCAGACGGGCTACATCGTCTGTGATATCACGTATGTACTCAAAAGTACTGCCTTCTTGCCCGCGTACGTTAACGGAAAACTGCGAACGGTCTTCCAGCGGCGACAGTTCAGAAGGTATGGCTCTCCAATACAAAGCAATGACTGCCAACAAAAAGACAACTACAGGAATGGCAGCCCATTTGATTTTCATAAAATACGTAAGCCAGCGGGTATAGCCGTTTATCATTCCGTTGAAAAAAGGTTCTGTCTTTGTATAGATCCATCCCTGTTTTTCTCTTTTTCGCAAAATCTTAGTGGCCAGCATGGGAGTAAAGGTGAGGGCTACCAAAGAAGAGATGGTCACCGCTCCGGCAATGACAATGCTGAATTCACGAAACAGACGACCTGTCATGCCTTCCATAAATACAATGGGCAAAAACACGGCTACCAGAGTAATGGTAGTAGATACCACGGCAAAGAAAATTTCTTTGGATCCTTCAATCCCGGCCTGTATGGGAGACATACCTCTTTCAATACGTATGTATATGTTTTCTGTAACTACAATGGCGTCATCCACCACCAGCCCCACAGACAACACTACGGCCAGCATAGAAAGTACGTTTATAGAAAAACCGGCCAGGTACATCACAAAGAACGCACCTACCAAAGAAACAGGGATAACTACTACAGGCACCAGCGTAACGCGCCAGTCACGCAAGAATACGTATATAATAAAGACTACCAGCAAAAAAGCTATGTAAATGGTATTGCGCACCTCGCTGATAGAAGCCCTAATGTATTGCGTATTGTCCATAAGCACTTCTACCGATACGTCTTCCGGTAAGTCTTTTTGCATTTGGTCAATACGTCGGACGGCCTCGTCTGCAATCATGATGTGGTTGGCGCCCGGCTGTGGAATGATGATGACCACCACCATGGGAACTCCGTCTTTTCGGAAAGCACTTCGGGTATCTTCCGGTCCCAATTCTGCCCGGCCAATGTCCTGAAAACGTACAATTCGTCCTCGGCTTTGCTTAATGATTAAGTGGTTGAATTCGTAAGGTGTAGTCATGAGCCCCAGCGTACGGATGGATAGCTCTATTTTGTCTCCTTCTATCCTCCCCGAGGGCAATTCTACGTTTTCCCTGTCCACGGCATTCTTTACATCCAACGGAGTAACTCCGTAACCGGCCATTTTTGCAGGATCAAGCCACAACCGCATAGAGTATCGCTTCTCGCCCCAGATGGTTACTCCGCTCACATCTTGAATGGTCTGCAATTGCTCTTTGACCGTAAGATCGGCTATTTCGCTCACTTCCATAAGGGAGCGTTTGTCGCTACGTACGCTTATTTGCATGATGGGAGTAGCGTCTGCATCTGCTTTAGATACGGTAGGCGGGTCACAGTCCCTGGGTAGAAAACGCTGTGCACGCGATACTTTGTCCCGTACGTCGTTGGCTGCCGTTTCCAGGTCAACGCTCAATTCAAATTCTACCGTAATCCGTGACATGCCCTGACTGCTCACGCTGCTTAAGGAACGAATCCCCGGAATACCGTTGATGTTTTGTTCCAAAGGTTCGGTGATCTGGTTCATGATCACGTCTGCGTTGGCGCCCGGATAACTGGTGCTGACAGTAATGATGGGTTGGTCTACACTGGGAAACTCTCTGGTTCCTAAAAAGGTGTACCCTATTATACCAAAAAGAGTAATGACCAAGACAACTACCGTGGCCAGGACCGGTCTTTTAATGCTTAGTTCGGAAATATTCATAGAGGCATTTCCAAAAATTGATCAATAGTTACTTCTAAACCGTCACGCAATTGCATAACGCCTGATACAATCAACGTATCGCCTTCTGCAACGCCGCTCAATGCTTGTACCCGGCTTTCTGTACGCAAACCGGCTTCTATGGTAACGGGATAGGCTTTTCCGCTACGGTACACAAATACCATATTTTCTCCCATCTCGGGGATGATGGCTTCTGAGGGAACAGATACAGCATTTTGAATCTGTGACCTCATAATTTTCACAGAAACATACCTTCCGGGAATCAGTTCGTTGCTAACGTTGGCGTACAAAGCCCGGACAGTAAGGGTGCGTGTATCGCGATCGATTCCCGCCTCGGCAGCATAAACATATGCCCGGCATGTCTTTTCTTTTCCTTGATTGTCTGTAAGTACAAACTCAATGGGAGTGCCTTTTTTAATGTCGGCAGCGTATATTTCCGGAACAGAAAATTCAATCTTTAATTCAGACACTTTAGACAGTGTGGCAATGGTGCTTCCGGGCGAGGCGTATGCCCCTTCGCTCAACCGCCGCAAGCCAATGGTTCCGTCAAAAGGAGCCCTCAGCTCTGTCTGATCCAGCTGAGCTTTTACTAATTCAATGTCTGCCTGTAATTTGTTGTAGTCTGTTTGTACCGATTCAAAAGCCTCGCGGCTGACGGCGTCCTTTTCTAATAGAGCCTGTTGGCGGTACACACGATCTTGAGCCAGTTTAACTTGTGATTCCAGTTTTTTGAGCTGTGCCCGCAAAGGAGCATCGTTAATCTGTGCCAATACCGTACCTTTCTTCACAAATTCGCCTTCGTTAAAGCAGATCTCCACCACTTTCCCCGATATCTCAAAAGTGAGATCCACTTCTTCTGCCGGAAGGATATCCCCTGTAGTAACGGTATGATCTGTCATAGGATGCACAGACAGTACTTCTACATTTACGTGCAATACGCTTTGTCTGAAAGCCCCTCTGCCTGACAGCGAGCCCGTTTCTTCTTTACTTACTTTCTTTCTAATTGTAAAGAAATAAATTACGCCCCCTAATAACAGAAAAACCAGGAAGACAAGGATCCATCTAGTATACTTTACCATAATATTTAACAAAAAAAGACCGAAGGTTTGACTTCGGTCGCAAGTTAAGGTTTAAAATAATATTTTATGATACAGGTACAGGCCAAGATTTAATCATCCACATACTGTAGACGTAGTTGAACAAAACTACTCCCGAACTTAGGAAGCACAAGAACGCCATTGCTTTAAAACGTGTTTCTACAGTAAAGGGCGGAATGATTACAAAGAGTGCAGCTACAGCCGTTAATATTATGATGGTAACCAGCAAAGTCAAAACCAAATTTTTCTTAGTTAGGCTGTATAACTTAGCGTTGCTATTCCACTGAAGGCCCAATACCACAATCGTACCCAAAGCCGTTAACTGAATTACATAACCGGTCAGGTATTCTCTAAACAAAAGGATAACAATGGCCAGAATAAAGGTGAAGAGTCCAGTTAAAAAAAGCAGCCACAAACTTCTGTTTTCTTTTGTATCTTTAACACGAATATGGGTTCTGTTAATACCCCATATTAAAAAAACTGCTTCGCCTCCCGTAAGGAAAAGCATAGCCAGTAAAATTACGTGTACAGAAGGTTTAATTAATAAAAGCACACCGGCAATTAGAGTTACCAATGCACCTATAAACGTAACGTAGAGATATCTCTTATCAGGCACTCCCATAAGAAATGATTTTTTGAACTGTCACAAATCTAATAAAATTCTTTTACATTTAATAACATTTTTAAAAAAATATCATGAAAATTACTTCTTACAAAGACTTTGAAACCTCTAAAAACCCACACGGCGTTGACGCCCGCATCATTTTTAATTCAGATGCCGTTCAGGTAGTTCACATATCTTTAGGCAAAGGAGAAGGTCTAAAACTCCATACAACCCCCATAGATGTATTCTTTTACATTTTAGAAGGCGAAGGTTACCTTGAAATTGGAGAAGAAACACAAAAAGTGAGCAAAGACATGCTCATTGACAGTCCCAAAGATATCCCACACCGCCCTTTCAACGAAGACAGCGAAATATTTAGGTTCTTAGTTGTGAAACTGAAAAAGTAAAGGTTCGGATTTGCTTCGCGACTTCAGAAGCCGAGTTCCTCTTCAATGGGGGCGAGGGCGTTGAGGGCCAGCTGCGCAAATTCCGGCAGCGGAATCCCAATGACTTCGCACTCCCGGATGGTTTCCCTGCAAACAGAAGCCGCAAACAGTTTCTCTTTCATGCGCTTGGTAATTGATTTGGGACGAACGCTGGAGATTTTCTTATCCGGATACACAAGAGCCACCGCAAACACCAACCCGGTAATGGTTTCACCGGCTGCCAGGGCGTGTTGCAAAAGCGTAGAACGTTTTTCATTGCCGGTGGCTTTTTCGTTATGCATGCGTATGGCCTCGGTTACCTCCGGCGGCAACCCTTCGTCCCGAAGCATGGCTGCCCCTTCTGGCCCATGTCTGAGCGGGTCTGCTGCGGTAATCTCTACATCCAGATCGTGAAGCAACCCGGCCAGACCCCACGCCTCTTCGTCTTCCCCAAACCTACGCGCCAAAGCCCTCATAACGGCCTCGGACGCCAGGGAATGAGCAATCATTTTGGGGTTGCTAATGTGCTTGTACAACAAATCCAAATAATAGTCATGGGGTTTCATAATGGTTGTTTTTTTATTCACTCTTCTGCAGTTCAAACAGATACGCTCCCGGAGAGGGGGTTCGTGTTCCAGCAGCTCATCTCCTCCAGCGATTTCCTTTTCTTTTCGCGGATAGGTGCCGGTGAATACCCCAGAGAAATCATCAGTGCAATGCGTTTCTTCTTGTTTATATTCAGCAAACTTTTGATTTTCTCTTCCTTAAACCAGCCTAAAATACAAGTGCCCAGCCCCAATTCCGCAGCTTGCAGGCAAAATTGATTGACTGCCATACCAATGTCGTAATGACAAAACACCTTGTCTTTCACCAATCCCCCCAGCGACGACCATATGTTTTCCTTATCCTGCACCACCACTACCAGCACCGGTGCCTGAAAGGTAAACTTGTTCATTCCCAGACTGGCTGTACAATCTGCCACTTGGTCTTTAAGCTGCGGCTCGTCCACCACAACAAACTTCCAAGGTTGCGAATTATTAGCCGAGGGAGCCAGCCTGGCAGCTTGCAAGCACTGTATGATTTTCTCCCTTTCAACCGGCTTGTTTGTGTATTCACGCGTACTCTGACGCAATTTAATAAGTTCAGCAAATGGTTTCATACTTTCAAAAATACAAAAACTTCCGCTTCCAGATATTAGTGCGTCGCACTAAGTACTTAACTCTCTGTATCACAACTAATTGCTCAAAACGTTCCCTAGGGTATTTTTTTAGTAACATGCAGATAGTTAGCAAATTAACCTCCGAGTGCGTTGCACTAAGCACTTAATTCTCTGTATTATAATCAATTACTAAAAACGTCCCCCCAGGGCACGTTTTCAGTAACATACAGTTAGTCAGCAAATTAACCTCCGAGTGCGACGCACTCGTTCACTCAAATATTGTTATTGGAACTCAGGGTAGTAAGTAATGAAAACCACGAAAAACCCTCCAACATACGTTAAATCAGCATGTTACACGTTTTTGCTGTTTTGTTATCACTTACCACCTTCTCTTCAAATTGCTTAAAAACAGTCAAAATCAATGAGGGTGGTAAGTAGTGAAAATCAAAGAAAGGGCTCTAGTGTGCTTATATGCAGCATATTACATGATTTCACAACTTTATTGTTACTTACCACCCTCTACACGAAATATTAGTGCGCCGCACTAAGCATTTAAGTTTTAAATAAAAAGGGCGGCCTTTCGGTCACCCTTTCATTTTTTTACGGTAATTGTTTTTTGTAGCGAGGACGAGACTTGAACTCGTGACCTCATGATTATGAATCATGCGCTCTAACCACCTGAGCTACCTCGCCTTAATAAGAACTACGCTTTGTGCTGCGCTTCATGGTGGCGCTTCACAGTTGCACCTCACGCTGTTCCGCCAATTGCATGTCAATCTGCAGAGGTGCAAAAGTACACAATATTTTTGAACGTGCAAATGCCCACGTCAATCTGCTCCATTTTGCAACCACAGACCACAGATCACAGATCACAGACCACAGACCACAGATCACCGACTACCAACCAACCAACCACCCATCACCGAACATCCATCACTCCTTACCCTTCACACTTCACCCATCGCTCCTAAGCTCTCACCCTTCACTCCCCACTCCTCACCCCTCACTCTTCACTCCTCACCCATCACTCCTCACCCCTCACTCCTCACCCCTTACCCCTCACCCTTCACCTTTAACTCGGCAAGGCCAAAGCAGCACGGTGACGTATACCGCAATTCCTTCTTCCCTTCCTACAAATCCTATCCGCTCGCCGGTGGTGGCTTTAATGGATACGCACTCCTCTGCAACTTCCAGTATATGAGCCAACAAGGAGCTCATTTTGGGAATCAAGTGTGCAATTTTGGGAGATTGTAGGCAAACGATACAGTCTGCATTTCCCAGGCGATACCCGGCCTTGCGCACAAGGTCGTACGTAGTTTTCAACAAGGCTTTGCTGTCTACCCCTTTATACCGGTCCGAGGTGTCGGGATAATGCTTTCCAATATCTCCCAGTGCCAGAGCACCCAGCAGTGCATCGCAAAGCGCGTGGATAAGACAGTCTCCGTCTGAATGAGCCACACAACCCAGCGGATGCTCCAACCGAATGCCTCCCAGGAAAAACGGGAGGTCGGGTGCCAGCCTGTGCACATCGTATCCGTTTCCCACTCTGGGCAACCTCTCTGTAACGCCCGATTTAGGCCTTGCGGTATTAGGGAACTGCTCCTCGGCATTTGGTAGCCGCCCCTCAGCATCTGATAGCTGACCTGTGGCATTCATCGGCTGCTCTGCAACATTCGCCGACTGACCTGCAACATTCACTGGCTGACCTGTGGCATTCATCGGCTGCTCTGCGGCATTTGGCAGCCGCTCGGTAGTATTTGCCAATTGCTCTTTGTCGTTTGTTTTCATAGACATACAAAAATAATGATTTTTCCATATCTTTGTGAGTTATGACAAGAATTGCCATTTTTGCTTCGGGGAGTGGCAGCAATGCAGAAAACCTAATACGCAATGTTACTGAGGGGAGGGTTGTTCTGCTCCTCTGCAACAATCCGAAGGCCCCGGTTTTGGAGCGTGCCCGCAGGCTGGGTGTTCCGGCGGTTGTATTTACAGCTGCTCAGCTTGAACAAAAAGGCATGGCTACCCAAAATAACGCCCACAAACCCAACATAGAAGTGGCAAAAGAGGGAGAAAAAAACGTATTGGATATACTGCGGGATTATGAAATAGATCTGATCTTACTGGCCGGCTTTTTGTGGAAGATACCGCAGCACCTGCTAGAAGCTTTCCCCTCCAGGATCTTGAACATTCACCCGGCACTGCTACCCAGGTATGGAGGGAAAGGCATGTACGGCAACAAAGTGCACGAAGCCGTTCTAAAAGACATGGCAACGGAGAGCAGCAACGCAGCAACGGAGAGCAGCAATGCAGCAAAGGCAAGCAGTGTCAGAGCAATGAAGAGCAGCTTCCTCACAGCAAAGGCAAGCAGTGCCACAGCAATGGAGAGCAGCAATACAGCAACGGAGAGCCGCAACGCGGCCGACCCTGTGGTGGGGATTTCGGGGATTACCATCCACCTGATTGACCAATACTACGACAAGGGCGAGATTCTGTTCCAGGCCACGTGTCCTGTACTGCAAACAGATACCGTAGAGACTCTGGCGCAGAAAGTGCATGCGTTGGAGTACAAACACTTCCCACAGATAACAGACCAATACATTACCACACTACATAAACAGCACACCAAATAAACAGCACACCAAATAAACAGCACACCAAATAAACAGCATACAAAACAAACAGCACACCAAATAAACACCGCACCACTATTAATAGCACACTACAAAAACAACAAAAAACACACTACATAAACAGCACACCAAATAAACAGCATACAAAACAAACAGCACACCAAATAAACACCGCACCACTATTAATAGCACACTACAAAAACAACAAAAAACACACTACATAAACAGCACACCACATAAACATCCTACAAAACAAACAGTGCACCAAATAAACACCGCTCCACATTAATAGCACACTACAAAAACAACAAAAAAACACACTACATAAACAGTACACCAAATAAACAACACAATCATGGCTTTTAGAATATCGTTTTTTCGTACTCCTAAGCACCGGGTGTTTACTTACAAACCCAGGTACTGGGATCCGGAAAAAGAAGAGTTTGAAGCACGCGTTAAAAGAACGCGTGAAATAGTGGCAGCCCAAAAGAAAGACGAGGACAAACCCTACATACCGGGCGGCACTATCCGAGGCTCTTTCCGCAGAACGCACCAGGTGGAACGCAGGTACCCGGCAAGGCAAAAGCTCATACGTGCTGCAGTCATTATTTCGCTCATAATCATTATGATTATGGCTGTCTATTTTACACAAGCTTTTAGTTACTTTTTTAAATTCTTCTGATGATTTCTGTTCTTCCATCGCACATTGCCAGCCAAATAGCTGCCGGTGAGGTCATCCAAAGACCGGCATCGGTTATCAAAGAGCTGATGGAAAATGCCGTAGATTCCGGTGCAGACCGTATTGACGTGGTTCTCACAGACGGAGGAGCAACACTTATGCAAGTGTCCGATAATGGATGTGGAATGAGTCCGGAAGACGCCCTTCTGGCTTTTGAGCGTCATGCCACCAGTAAAATCAGAGGTGTGGAAGACCTGGAACAGGTAGCCACTTTTGGATTCCGAGGCGAGGCCCTCCCTTCCATCGCCTCGGTAGCACACATACGGTTGCGTACACGCAGAGAAGAAGACGAACTGGGCACAGAAATTACCCTCTCGGGCTCGGAAATTACCTCGCAGGAAGAAGTGGCCTGTACTAAGGGTTCGGACTTTTGTGTAAGAAACTTGTTTTACAACGTACCTGCACGCCGTCGCTTTCTTAAGTCTGAACAAGTAGAAATGCGCCACATTCTGGAAGAATTTTACCGGGTAGCACTCTGTCACCCCAACGTAACGTTTACCCTCAATCACAACAGCAGTACCCTTCATCATTTGCCGGCCGGTGACACCTTACGCAGCCGTATTTCCGGAGCCTTAGGAAAAGACCTGAACACCCAACTACTGGATATACATGTAGAAACATCGCTCGTAACCATCAACGGATACGTTAGCCGACCCAAAGACTCCCATAAACGAGGAGGGCACCGTTATTTCTTTATTAACGGACGGTACTTTAGAAGTCCCTACCTGCATAAAGCTGTAATGAATGCTTACGAAAAACTGCTGCCGGAAGATAAACTGCCAACGTATTTCATATACCTGGAAACAGACCCACAGATTATAGATGTAAACATTCACCCTACCAAAACAGAAATTAAGTTTGAAGACGAAAACGTGATCTTCCAAATGTTGCAAGCCGTTATTCGTGAAACACTGGGCAAATTCGCTATGGGACCCACCATAGATTTTGACCTGGGCGGAATGCAACACCACATACCCATCCCTCCGGCTCCCGGAGAATACGTACCTCCACCACGCATTGATTACGATCCGCTTTTTGACCCTTTCCAACAAACACAAGAAACTCCGCCTCTGTTCAAAGAGGAACCGGTACAAACTTTTCAAACACCGGTCATGCCTCTACACAAAAAGTACCTACTCACCCTTGTTCCTACAGGAGTGATGGTCATTCATAAACAAAGGGCTTTGGAGCGTATTTTTTACGAAGAGCTGCTCCCCCGCTTTGAGGAAAAACAACCGGTGGCAGAACCCTTGGTGCTTCCCGTGGCATTGAACTTGCAACCCCCATTATCTCTGCATTTTGAAGAAAGCCGAGGCCTCCTTCTGCAGATGGGATTTCAAACAGACGAAGAAGGCAACGTTACCTCCGTTCCCCCGGAACACCCCACCGACGAGGAATCCGTACGGGAATCGATCAGCGAACTGCTATCCGCCCCTCCGGGGTACGCCACCGGAGCCCCGGGTACAGCAGAAGCAATCGGCCCGACAGGGACATTCGGACAAAAGCTGGCCGCAACGGTAGCTCGCAGCATGGCAGCCTCGGAAGTTAGAAAAAACAGAGACCTTGGTAGCATAAGCCTGAACAGCAGCAGCACAAGTGGAAGTAACAGCAGCACAAGTGGAAGTAGTATCCACAGTATGTCTACCAACCGCCTGCTGGTGGACAGGTTGCTTTCCTGTAAAGAGCCGGCACGTACAGCAGACGGAAGACCCATTTTATGGATACTTACCACAGAACAAATAGATAAATACTTTACATAATCACTATGTACCAATACAACCGAGGCGGTTTTTTTGCAAGAATGCCGCTTGTCATAAAGAACATTATTATTATCAATGCGTTCATGCTCATTCTGACCATGATCAACAGGGAATTCATGCTAGAACATTTTGCATTGTTTTTCCCCACGTCGCATTTTTTTAAGCCTTGGCAGGTGATTACGCATATGTTTATGCACGGCAATTTTACACACCTGCTCTTCAACATGTATGCACTATGGATGTTCGGATCTGTTCTGGAACAACTGTGGGGCCCTAAAAAATTCTTACTTTATTTCCTTGTGACCGGTCTGGGGGCAGCAGCCCTTCATATGGGAGTGCAATGGATCGGCATCTCTTCCCTGGTACATAAAATTGGAGAAAACGGGCCGGAAACCATGGCCGCACTTTCCCGGTACCGAATGATGGTGAACGTACCTACGGTAGGCGCTTCGGGGGCTGTTTATGGAATCCTTTTGGCCTACGGAATGTTGTTCCCCAACAACGAACTTCGCTTTATTTTTACTCCCTTTGCCCTGAAAGCAAAGTATTTTGTCATTATATTTGCTGTCATTGAATTGGTGCTGGGCTTGATTGGCGGCGGGAACATTGCCCATTTTGCCCACTTGGGAGGTATGATTTTTGGATTTTTCCTTATCCGCCATTGGAGAAAAAGAAACAGGATGTATTATTAATGAAGCAAGACGGGGACATATACACGCATTTGGAAAAAGCCGTTACCATACTTCGCGGCGGTGGTATCATCCTCTACCCTACAGACACCGTGTGGGGGCTTGGATGCGATGCCTGCAACGCCAAAGCCGTGGGAAAAATCTCTGCCCTTAAAAACAGAATTTCCCTAAAGCATTACATAGTACTGGTAGCCGACAGCAATATGCTGGGACGGTACGTAGAACACGTTCCGCAAGCAGCGGAAAACCTGCTGGATGTGGCAGACAGCCCGCTCACGCTCATCTACCCCTCGGGCATCAACCTGGCCCCCGGAGTGGTAGCAGAAGACGGGAGCGTAGCCATCCGTATTCCCAACCACCGTTTTTGCCAGTCGCTCATTCGGAGACTCAAAAGGCCGTTGTTGTCCACCTCGGCAAACATTAGCGGAGCTCATGCTCCGGCCGTCTTTTCAGAAATAGATAAAGAACTGCTGCACCGGGTTGATTGGGCAGCTCCTTCTTTTTTAGAAGCAGGTGCTACGGGTAAGCCTTCTTCCATCATCCGGGTGGGCCTGCAAAACCAAGTAGAAATTATCAGACCTTAAACCTATATACCATGCAAAAGACCCCCATTCAAATCCGGTTTAACGACATTGACATTTTGGGACATGTTAACAATGTGATGTTCGGACATTATTGCGATGTGGCGCGGTCGGATTTCTTTCTGAACAAGACTTCCTATCGTCTGAATTTTCAAAAAGAGAATAAAGCCATCACAAACAACAAAGCCATCATATTAGTTCATACAGAATATGATTTTTTGGCTCCGTGTTTTTTCACCGATACTCTTTTTGTAGAAACCACCTTAGAGAAAACAGGAGAAAAAAGCTTGCATTTTTTGCAGGAAATTGTGGATGAACAAGGGAACGTAAGGGTTCGGTCGCGTAGCGTGATGTCCACATTTGATAAATCTACCGGTAAATCATTTCCCCTTGCAGGAGAGTGGTCTTTTTCTGAATAATGTATTTCTTCTACTCCCCCCATATTGACACTCCGGAACACACGCTTTCTCCCGCAGAAAGTGTTCACTGTGCGAGGGTACTCCGTTTAAAAGAATCAGATACGGTGCACGTTACAGACGGAAAAGGAAAGCTTTGCGCCGGCCGATTGCTAGAGGCTAATCCGCGTGGCTGCCGTGTACTGATTACAGAAGTTACCAATCATTACGGAGCGCGCCCCTACCGTTTACACATGGCTGTTGCCCCCACTAAAAACATGGAGCGCTTTGAATGGTTTGTAGAAAAAGCCACCGAGGCAGGGACAGATACCATTACCCCAATTATTTGTGAACGCTCGGAAAGAAAAATATGCAAAACAGAGCGGTCAGAACGGGTGGCCGCCGCTGCCCTTAAACAATGCAAACGGGCACAGATGCCGGAAATCCGCCAAGCTGTGGCTTTCCAAGATTTTTTAAACTCAGGAGTATTGAAAGGAGCCCAAGCCGCCATTGCTTGTTGTTTTACAGACGAACCCAGAACATCTATTACCCAATGGATTAAGCAAGCAGGAAACGATTTGGTTGTTCTGATTGGCCCCGAGGGTGATTTTTCCCCCGCAGAAATAGAAGCAGCCATACAAGCCGGATGTACCCCTATAGATTTAGGACCTGCCATCTTGCGAACAGAAACAGCAGCTCTGGGAGTTGTTTTTCTGGCTGCTTCCCATTTTTTATATTTGTAAAAACTATCTCTATTATGTCAACCCCTTTAACAAAACAACGTTACGTAGCACTTGATGTGTTGCGGGGTATGACCGTTGCCGGAATGATCTTGGTTAACAACCCGGGCAACTGGGGGCAAATATACCCGCCTCTGCGTCATGCTGCCTGGTCAGGTTGTACCCCCACAGATCTAGTGTTTCCATTTTTCCTGTTTGTGGTAGGTACCGCTATGGCTTTCTCTTTTTCCCGTTTCTTTGAAGGAAGGGATTCTATGAAGAACGCCTACGTAAAGTTGTACAAACGGGCCCTCCTTATTTTTTTAACAGGATTGCTGCTCCAAGCGTTTCCCTTTGTACCCACAAGAAAGATCCCCGACCTCACGTTCTGGGAAAACGTTGCCCGGTATTACTCTAACCTCCGAATCTTTGGGGTATTGCAACGCATTGCCATGGCTTATGCACTAGGCGGTACGTTAGCCTTGTGGCTTAAAAAGCCTCGTCGCATTTCCTGGGCTTTTGTTGCCGTTTTGTTGTTGCACTGGGTACTGTTGTATGCCTTTGGTGGAGAAGACCCGTACGGCCGGGAAACCAACTTTGCCCGTACCGTGGATCTTTTTCTATTAGGTCCCAACCACCTGTACAGAGGATACGGACTGCCCTTTGACCCGGAGGGTTTGTTAGGAATGATTTCAGGGGCCGGAACGGTACTCATGGGTTACCTGGCAGGCGTTCGCATCCGCAAAAGTCCGGAAAAAATCCATGCTGTGGGATCGCTCTACACGTGGGGCCTTGTAGGCTTGGGAGCCGGTATGGTATGGAGCATCTGGCTGCCCATAAACAAACCTTTGTGGACAAGTTCGTACGTACTGTACGCCGGTGGATGGACCCTGCTTATGCTGGCCTTTTTCATATACCTGATAGACATTAAAGAAAAGGGGAAATGGTTCTTACCTTTCCGGGCATTGGGACTTAATCCGTTGTTTGCCTTTGTCATGGCAGGACTTTTTTCCAAAATACTGGGAGGCATGATCCATTGGACTTCACAAGACGGAACATACTACAGCCCACTCAGTTGGCTATACAAGAACGTATTTGCCGCCGTGCTTGGGAATAACCCGGCCGGTTCGCTTGCCTATGCTATTTTTTATGTGACCGTCTTTACGCTCCTGGCCATATTCCTATACAAGAAAAAAATTATCATCAAATTATAAACTTTCAAAAGAAAACATATGAGACAGAAACACCTATTACTCGTTTGCCTGGTATTCCTTATGGGATTGCCCCTTCAGGCACAAATCCAACGTGGGATCGCACGTGAAAAAGCCGATTACGAAACGGCTGCGCGGTTCTCTATGAAAAAAGTACGGAAAATGGTCTTCTCTACGGGAGTACGCCCCGTATGGTTTAAAAATTCGGACCTTTTCTGGTACACGTATAAAACACCTCAGGGTGAAAGCTGGTATGTAGCAGACCCCGCAAAAGGAACTCAACAGGAACTTTTTGACAGGGTACAACTGGCTGCCGACCTTACCCGCATAGTAAAAGACCCTTTTGATGCACAAAACCTGCCTATAAGGGCACTTAGACTGAAGGATGACAACACGTTTACCTTCTTTATACAAAGTACAGAGATGGTGGAAAAGAAGAAGAAGGATGAGGAGAAAGAAGTGAAGGGTGAGGAGAAAGAAGTGACGAGCGATCCGCAAATGCGCTTTGGTATGCCCCCCGGAAGACCGGGAGCTCCCGGCGGAAAAGAGCCGAGGATATTTTATTTTGAATATGCCTGGAGAACAAAAACACTCACCTGGTTGGAAGACAAAGAAAAAGAAGATCCCGTTCCCATGTGGGCCAACATTTCGCCCAACAAGGAGTATGTCCTCTTTTCCCGCAATTTTGACTTGTACTGGATGGACTGGGAGAACTTTGAAAAAGCCCGCAAAGACGACAAGGACACCACCATTGTAGAACACCGCCTGACCACTACCGGCACACGCGATTTTCCCTTTGGTTCCGGTTCCGAAGATTTTTACGCAGATTCTACCGAACTGAACAAGCGCACCGGCCTGTACGGCTTGTTATGGAGCCCCGACTCACGTCATTTTGCCCTGCTCCGCTCAGATGCGACCAAGGTAAAAGACATGTTTGTAATCAACGTCCTGGCACAGCCTCGTCCTAAATTAGAACGTTACAAATACGAAATGCCGGGCGAAGAAAACATTCCACAAAAATCCCTGGTTTTGTTCAACATGGAAGACAAAACATGGAAAACCATAGAGACGGCAGCTTTCAAGGATCAAGATTTGTCCATACTGTACAAACCTATGGAAAAACGTGCCATGTCTGACGAGTTCCGCTTTAGGGAATGGCAAGGAGATGCCAACGGATTTTACTTTACCCGTACAAGCCGAGACCTCAAGCGCATAGACCTGTGCCGCGTGGAAATTGACAAAGACACCGCCCTGACCATCATAGAAGAGCGCCTGAACACGTATGTGGAAACTCGGCCCGTGGAGTTGGTGAACAACGGCAAAGAGTTGGTTCATTGGTCGGAGCGTACAGGATGGGCCCATCTGTACCTGTACGACAGTGATGGCAATGAAAAGAACGCCATTACGTCCGGTCCCTGGCACGTAGAACAAATCTTAGGTGTTGACCAAACCACCCGCACGGTCTATTTCACAGCCTGCGGAAGAGAGCCGGGCATTGACCCCTACTACCAGCACGTATATTCCGCACGTCTTGATGGCAGCCAGCTGCGCCTGCTCACCCCGGGTGATTACCACCACATGGCCGATTTGGCAGACAGCCGCAAATTCTTTGTACTGAATCGCTCCCGTGTTGATGCCGCGCCTGTATCTGAAGTGTACGATGCCAACGGAAGAAAAGTGTTGAATCTGCAACAAACAGATATCAGCCTGCTGGAACAAGCCGGATACAAATACCCCGAGCGTATTAAGGTAAAAGCCGCCGACGGCATCACAGACTTGTACGGCATTATGTACAAACCGTTCAACTTTGATCCCTCACGCAAGTATCCCATCATTACGTACGTATACCCCGGACCGCAAGTAGAAGGCCCCGGACAAAACTGGAGCTTCTCCATGGATCGTCTGGACCGCTTGGCTCAGATAGGGTTTGTTGTAATTACAGTAGGAAACCGCGGTGGCCATCCCAGCCGTTCCAAATGGTACCACAACTATGGTTACGGCAACCTGCGTGACTACGGGTTGGAAGATCAAAAATACGCCATTGAACAATTGGCCGCTCGTCATGCGTTCATTGACCAATCACGAGTAGGTATCCACGGCCATTCCGGAGGAGGCTTTATGTCCACAGCCGCCATCCTGCAATATCCCAACTTCTTTAAAGTAGCCGTATCTTGCGCCGGAAACCACGAGAACAACATCTACAACCGCTGGTGGAGTGAGAAACACCACGGCGTACTGGAAGAAATCACAGCCAAAGGAGACACCACCTTCAAATACAACATTGGCACCAATTCACAGTTGGCCAACAAATTGCAAGGAAGGTTGCTCCTTATCCATGGCGACATTGACAACAACGTACACCCGGGCAACACCCTGCGCGTAGCCAATGCTCTTATCCGCGCCAACAAACGGTTTGACATGCTTCTACTCCCGGGCCAACGCCACGGCTTTGGAGACATGCAAGAGTACTTCTTCTGGAGAATGGCAGACTACTTTGCCCGCTACCTGCTTGGAGACTACGAAAACACCGTAGACATCCCGCAGATGTATAATGATTGATATATAGCGTATTGAAAATTCGCTATCCTAAAGTGGTGCGCTTGATCCGATCTGGCGCGCCATTTTTTTTCGAAAACGTACCAAAAAATCTATGGCTAGCAAAAGTCCTACTCCCACGGTTAGGAATAGTATGTACCACACCTGAACAGGCCATCCGGCAACTACCGCGGCAATCTTTTTAGCCGTATCTGCAACTGTGGCCATTGCCTGTACACCTTGTCGAACTATATCCTCTTGACGTGTAAGATCGTCCTGCCATCTCACTGCCTCATCTCCCGACAATAGAGCTTGTACTGCCATTCGAAATTGTGCCCCAACGGGTTGGATGATTTTGCGGGTTGCTTGCTGTATGCCCGTAAGGGCCTCGGCACTATGTTGTGTTAGCGTTGTACTTACTTGAGTTGCTGCTGTTCGCACAGACGGCACCGTGTAGAACACCGTCGTTCCCACTGCCAGCAATATACAAACAACAGCTGCCACCAAACCGTACCTTTGCCTTTTGCGCCGGACGGCCTGCTGCTTAGCAATCTCCCGGGCCACAAGTATTCCCAGGGGGGAAAGTTCGGTTGCCTCGGCTTTCCATTGACGGTGCTCGTCTTCAAACAGAGTTGCGTAGTTCGGCTCTAAATTATCTGACAGTGGCTTGTTTTCTGTAAAACCGGTGTGCTCTTTCATAGCTTATCGTTTGTGCTTGTTGTGTTCACTTCTCTTTCTCTTTTTCTTTTTTCCCCATTCCCGTTTCCGTTTCCATGCTCGCTTTTAGTTTTTGGCGGATTCTGAACAGACTCACCTTAACGTTGGAGGGAGTCAGGGAACAAATGTGCGCTATTTCGTCTATTTTCAGGTCTTTGTAATAATACAGCTCTATGAGCAGGCGCTCCTTTGGCGGCAGCGAGGCTACCAGTAACCTCAGTTTCTCGTAGCGTTGCTGCTCGTCGCTGTCTTGTTCTTCCTCGGCATATGCCGGGGTCTGCACTGTGGTTTGTGCCGAGGCGTGTAAAGCTTGTGCCTTGTAATCCTGTGCGCGCCGCTCCCTGCTCTGCACTTTTCTTATATGGCTGATGGCCGTATTGTAGGCAATGCGGTACAACCATGTTTTAAACGATGCCGTTCCTCGGAACGTATGCAGTTTTTTGTACGCCTGCAGGAATACGTCCTGAGTCACTTCTTGGGCCTCCTCGGCATGACGGCAAATACTGCGTACCAAAACAAAAACCATGCTTTGGTACTTGTCCACCAAAGCCGCATAGGCATGCAGATCTCCTGCCCTGGTTCTTTTGATATAGTCAGCATCCCTGTTCAATGCGCTCTGTCCTCTTTGTTTTTGACGCAAATACTCCAAAAGCGTTACAAGGATGTAACCAAAAAACACGCTTTACGTCAAACAGATGAAACCCAAAACGGGTACAAGTAAAGTAACAACCTTTAAAAGTAATAATAAAATGGAATTAACTCCTGTACTGATTGTAGCCACTATCTTTTATTTTATTTATGCCCTTGCGGCACGTATAGCCACCAGAAAAGAACGTCAGAACTTTTTTGACATTATGGCAACCATGGACCCCACCACCCTTCTGGCGTATAAAGAAATCAACCCCCAATGGGAGGTGATGGTTAAAAAGAACCCATATTCTGCCCTCCGCACAGCCTGCCTGCTCCTGGGACTGGGCATAGGCTTAGTAGTTGTCTGGGTGGGTCTTTCCTTCTTTTATCCGGGTACGCTCCGTGAGATTATGTACGATGGCGTCAATGGATTCCTGATCCTGGGCAGCCCCCTCCTCTTCGCAGGCTTGGGCCTGCTGGTTGCGTACCTGATTGAGCGCAAGAAAAGCTGAGGTTAGTAATAGTTTTATAAAATCTTGAGTTTCCGCTCCCCGGAGGGTGTCTCTTCCAAGCTTTGTGAAGGGTGCCTTTTGGGGGCGGTTTTATTTCTTTAATGAGTGTGGCTTGCTGAAAACAAGTCAGTACTATTATTATAAGAATGGCAGAAGGTTAAATAATCCGATTGAAAAATAATAAACAGCACATATATAGTGAAACCAGATTTGAGAAACAATCAATTTTATTTCCTGATATTACTGCTTAGATTTCTTTTTCGTCCTCTTGTTTCTTAGTCATTTGGATATTAAATGTATTCCTTAATATTATGAAAAGGAACCTCTATTAAGTGCTTGTTCTGGGTCATACCAAGTAGATGAAATGAAGTCCTGCATTTCTTTGACAAATCTTTTCATCACATCCGAAGAAATAGGGAAATCTCTATGCTGGTCTCTAACTTCTTCAAATATGCTTCTTTTCTCAAATGGTAATCTTTTTGCTTTTCGAAGTAGAAATACATTATCTATATCGGTTAATCGAACATCTTCGGGCTTCATATCAAGATACTCGACTAATGCATAATATTTTGAGAGTGGACATCCTTGTTTTAATCTAGATGCTGTTCCTGCACATTCCTGAAACATAGTTTTGTCATAATTAACTTTTACTTCGACAGCTAAAACTGCTAAAAATAACTTTCCGTTCGTAGTTACTTTTTTATCAAATTTTTCATCTGGTGAGAACTGGTAATAAATACTTTTCCCAATGGTAAAGTCTTGATCTTTTTGTTTTAGAACTATTTCAGGTTGTTCAACTAACCCTTCTATTGTGCTTGGTCTAAAAGTCAAAGACATAAAAGCCGTCTGACTTCCTGTTTCAATTCTTTTTGGCAGTCCTTTTAATATATCGTCACAGACTAAATGAATTAAAAACTCTTCGATTATGCTATTATCAAGTTTCAATTGCCCTTTCTGTCTTTTTATAAAGGGACTCCCTTTTTTAGCAATTAAATCTACTTCTAAAAAGTCTTTATACTCGTTAAGAAGGCTAGTCATTTCCTCAACTCTTTTATCTCCTTTGCTTGTAAGCTTCGTCAACTTGCCATACCAAGCTTCATATTCTTTAAAAGCTTCTTCTAATAAAGGTTTATCTGCTTTTGCTTTAGGGTTTTTAATTGCAGCAAGCAATTTATCTCGATGTGGTGTAAGTGCCATTATTTAAAAATTGGTGATGGTTTAACTTGATTTAATTTTATAAAAACATCTTTAAAGTCATCTAAAACTTCTTTTGGCGCTATCTGTACTGCTCTTTTTAGATGTTTTTCTGCAATACAAAAAGCATTTCTCGGAATAGGAGAATTATCCTCTATTTTTTCAAAAATCAGAATATCTTCAAAAATCATTTGCCCAAATTTGTTACTGAATGACCTTTCTTCTTTACCTATCAATCCGTAACCTCCCATTTTTGTAATTAATTCTTCAACAATTTCACCATTATAAAATGGTGTTTTTCTTACATTTGATTCTCTTCCGACAACCATTACTAACTTTCCAGTATCCTTTAAGGTATGCCAAAAACTATTAATGGAAGATTCCATATCAAGACAATATTGGACAACCGTCAACAGTCGATTTCCTCTATTTTTTCTGTTTGAACCAAACTCAGAATGTGCCACTCTAAGTATATCGTAACCAAATGATTCTGTAATCGCACGGTAGTTTTGATGATAGTTAAAAACGTTTATATAAGGAGGGCTAGTCAAAATTAAATCCACTTGTTTAGGGTACTGAACTGAAATATTTCTCGCATCTGAATTTTGTACCCGTATATCTACATCACAAAATGGAAGATTTAATAGACACTTTTTAAAATAATTAAATGAATATCGTAATGATTCAGAAACTGTCATTTTTTTATCATTCTCAGATAAAAAGAGCATATTCATAAAAAATGGCAGTGTTTCATTATTTGATATTGACTTTAAAGCTTTTGAAACATCAATTAATCCTTTATATGAAGCACGATAATCAGATAAATCAACAAAGACCTTCTGGCCATTTAAGTTTGATAGAACCTGAGACAAATTATTCTCTATTGTGTAAAGTAATTCATTTCTTTCGGTAATGTTTAGTGTTGAGTACTTATAGAAACAGGCCATCTGATAAGCGGCAGGATTGATTTCGTAACCAACACTTGAAAATCCTTTGACTGCAGATTCTATTAAAACAGTCCCACTACCCGCAAAAGGATCCGCGATCAATGCATTCGATTCCAAATCTGATGAACTAATTATATATTCAACAAATTCAGGAGTAAACTGACCTCTCCAATTAAATAAATTGGCTCGCTTCTTTGATTTTACGTCTAGTTTATCTTGTACAAGGTTCATATACCATTTTTTCTTCGTTGATATTCAACTTGTTCCTCAGCAACCCTAAGAGCGTTAAGACCTTCTTCCTCATCCTTAACCAAATCATAAACCTTTGTTGCAATCCACAATGCCTCTAGTTCTGAATATGAAGTATCGAAGACTTTGCTTAAAGTTTTTAAGTGCTCTCTTTTTAAAAGCTTACTATCATTTTCAACTTTACTTAAAAAACCGTCACCTACCTCAAGAATAGACGCGAGCTGTCTTTGAAGCATTCCTGATTCTTCTCTTAATTGCTTTATTTTTTGCCCTATCGTCATTTTACCTAATTTAGACTTGACTAATATGGGTCAAATATAAGATTTTTTTTTATACAAAACATTTTTTATAATGATTCGATGGTATGTTTATTTTTCACACTGAGCGAAAACAGTGGTGTGTCTAAAACGTTGGGGGAATCGGAGCCACGCTCCTATCTATATTACAAACCTTGCCTACGGGAACTATACTTCTCTTTCATATTTTCTTTACTACTCTGATTTTTTAGTTGCTCACTTAGAAATTTTTTACGTGTCCGCGGGTGAACTGTATGGTTACCTGTCGTTCTTTGACGTATTGATAACTAATGGAGTCTTGTGACCTTGCAAAACAAGAAGGATTTAAATTATAAACATGTAATAAATTATATTATGAAAGAAGAAAGAAAAAAAGTTACCATTCGCGATTATATGAAAGAATGTGAATTACAAATGTTGGGCTGTAGAGAAAGTATAGATGGCACCCGGGTTAATGCTTTCAAAGTGTTAACAAGACTCTTAGAAGACAATGGTTTTTGGTCAATACCGGAAGTGCTGGCTATCACAGACAGGTATGTATTTCGTGACCGCGTCACTCCTAAAGTCAATAAAGACCAACCAGAAAAAAATTCACAGACCTTATCAGAGAATTTGTTACAAAATTATACAATGAGGAGTACGGTACGAATTTTTAGCACCTTGTCCGGTCAATCCATACATTTTTGAATAAATGATACAACACACCATTTTCAAACGTCATTCCATTCAGTTGCTCATATACACCAGATGGCCTTCCAGATTTTCGCACAAGGGGGTAGTAAGCAGCTGTTTTTGCACGGTTGCTCAACCAGCTGTCTACCATCCACTTGCGGCACTATGCCATGGCATGGCACTTACTACCTCCAAATAAAGACACAAAAACCAAGAAATTTTTGCGGGTACATCCCTAAAAAGTGACTGTTTCAAAAGTTTTTATGGGTATAACCCAAAAAACTTCTACCTGAATCAAATACTGAGTTTCCGCTCCCCTGATGGCATCTCTCTCAAATTTATGCCAGTCCATGCAACAGCACATACCTTATTACCTATTATGCATTTTTGCATAATGCATTTTTGCATAATTCAAAAGGCTCTCCAATAGTAGCCAAATTTTTGGCAAAGTTTTAATTTATTGCCAAAATATAGTGTATCTTTACGTAAAATTAGAGACTCTCAAAGCCAACACGTTACAGATACGAAAATTGAAAAAATATTTTGAAGCTAAAAATAGTTTCAAAACGAGTGATGTTGCCTTGTTTTACAGAAAAACAGAGCACAACCTACCTCTAACAACGATAAATTGGCGAATTTATAGTTTAGTACAAAAGGGCATTTTAGAGCGATTAGGCAGAGGTGTTTTTAGAATCGGGAAGAATCGTGAATTTGTTCCTGAAATAACTTTACAGCAAAAATCACTTTATAAGAAAATTTTATCTCTATTTCCATTTTCTAATATTTGTGTTTGGAATACCCGTATTATCAATGAATTTTCTCTTCACCAATCCAATATAAATTTCACTTTCGTTGAAGTTGAAAAAGAAAGCCTGCAATCTGTTTTTTCAAATTAAAAGAAATTAAAAATAATGTATTTGTTGAACCAACAACCGAGGTAATTGATAACTACGTATCTACTACTGAAAACCCGATTATTGTTAAAACATTAATTACAGAAGCACCATTGAAAAAACTGGTTGGGATAACTACTATTACAATTGAAAAATTATTAGTTGATTTATTTTGCGATAAGGAATTGTTTTTTGCTTTCTAGGGAAAAGAATTACTAACAATAATAAAAGAGTCTTTTTCAAAATACTCTGTAAATCAGAGCAAAATGATGCGCTATGCAAGCCGAAGAGGAAAAAAAGAAGTATTAATAGATTACCTAAAGAAGGGGCAAATTACTGGCAATAATTACATATTATTGCCAAATTATAGAACATCATTAGTGTCCACTAAAAACACATAATCGTTCTTTGAAAATATTGAATATTTGATTGTTATAAAGGTTTTTCGATTAAACGGACCTCAATTTTTACATT
>MTBK01192187.1_pt1 | contig 128792 bp, 113 predicted proteins | sample 1535981 | NCBI WGS metagenome assembly MTBK01 (sample SAMN06109225, study PRJNA356200) | anaerobic digester metagenome | isolation source: biogas reactors fed with pig manure or primary and secondary sludge | place: Spain | collected 2016-06-30
AACGAAGTGCAAGAAGGGTATTATGAAGCGTTGTTCGATTGTTCCGTGGCTTTGGTAGAGCTGGAACGTGCCTGTGGCGTATGGGACATTGAAATTTGAGTAACCGTTTTTTGCAGGTAAGTAAACGCAGCAATGCCTACGACAATGTTGGCAATAAATCCGGCCCACATGACCCCGGGCAACTCTATAATTTTAGAGCCAACCCAGGCCAGCGGAACGAAAAGTCCGAAGGTGCGTACGGCTATAAAAAATATGGAGGGGTAAGGTTTATTAAGTCCGTTGTAAGCCGAGGTGCTTAGCATAACCAAGCCTTGAAAACCGTAGCTGCCGCCAACAATCAGAAAATACTTGCGTGCAATATCAACAACCTGTGGGTCTTTTGTAAAGATTCCGGCAATGGTTCCTGCAAAGAGCAGCAACAAAAGAAAAACCATACCTCCCCACAGCAACGAAAAGCTTCTGGCATAGCGCAAGGCTCTTTTGATTCTTGGGTATTGGTGGCTGCTGTAATTCTGTCCAATAAAAATAATCATCACCGTACTGAGCGACGAGATGACCATAAGCGCAAACATTTCTACGCGGGAGGCTACTCCAAAGGCCGCCATGGCTTCCTTTCCAAAGGCCGAGACTATGCGGGTGATCACGGCCAACGACAACGGTGTGATGAGCAACCCAAGAGTGGCAGGTGCAGCAATATAGAGTACCTTTCTCCATACTCCGGTAACAGCTTTGAGCGAACCAAAGCGGAACGTAATGAGCTTTTCTCGTTTAGAAAGTATTACTAACACAACTACCATGCTCACGCTCCGTGCAATAACGGTAGCCAAGGCAGCCCCTTTTACTCCCATAGCGGGGAACGGTCCCAATCCAAAAATAAGCAACGGGTCCAGGATGGTATTAATTACAGCAGAAGCCAGCATGGTCATACCGGGAGTAAAAGTGTCTCCGGTAGCGCGGATGATGTTGTTTCCTACCATGGGCAGAACTACAAAGAGTACCCCCATGTACCAAATGGACATATAATCGTGGATGTATTCCAGGATGTTTCCCTCTGCCCCCAGCATAGTAAACAAAGGTCTGATTGTAAAGAGGCCCAGCACCACAAAAAGTACCACCATAAGCATGCCCAGCAGCAGGGCGCTGCTGGCCATAATTTTCATTTGGTTTTTTTCTGTGGCGATGATGTTGCGCGATACGAGCGAACTGGTCCCTATACCAATGCCTTGGGCAATGCCGTTGAGAAACATGATAACCGGAAAAGTATAGCTTATGGCGGCCAAAGGTTCTACCCCCAGTCTTCCCAGGAAAAACGTATCGGTAAGGTTAAAGATGACCATGCCTATCATGCCAAAAAGCATGGGCCAGGTAAGGGAAAGGAGCTGTTTTCCTATGCTTCCTTGTGTAAGATTACGATTCAGATTACTCATTTAAAAAAGCGTTTCCGGAAATTTGAGGCTGCTAGATACTAAAATTTAAGCAATGGGCAAAACCGGAAGCTATGAAACATTTTTTTTTGTATCTTGCAATCATTCTAAACAATCACTTAAAAAAAATATTTTATGGGAAAAGAAGGAATCAGAGTATCGTCTGTAGACGTTGAAAAATTGCTAGAAATGCTTAACGGCGCCCTGGCAGAAGAGTGGCTGGCTTATTACCAATATTGGATTGGAGCAAGGGTCATGGAAGGTCCCATGCGGAGTGAAGTGGAAGCCGAGTTGCTGAAACATGCAGATGAAGAACTGGAACATGCAGAAATGGTAGCCGAAAGAATTGTTCAACTGGGAGGAACTCCTGTGACCAATCCGGCAGACTGGACAAAATATGCCCGCTGCGCATACGAAGACCCCACAGATCCCTATATTGAGAGGATTCTGGAACAAAACCTGGTAGGTGAAAGATGTGCTATTCAACGGTACCAGGAGATTGCTAATTTTACAAACGGTAAGGACCATGCTACGCACAGGATGGCGGTACAGATTTTGCACGACGAGCTGGAGCACGAAGAAGATATTGAAGCCTGGCTTATAGATCTGGAGCACCTGAAAAGGTTGTGGAAAGACCAGAAGTAATACGCTTAGTAGCGTTACAGCCATACCATAGTATACGGGTTGCAGGTCCCTTTGCCTGTAACCCTTTTTTACCCTTATAACTGTAGACAAGAGTATGGATAAAGAATTTTTAACACTGGCAGCAGAAGAAGCTATACAAAGTGTTACCAACAATCTGGGAGGTCCCTTTGGTGCTGTCATAGTACAGAACGGACAGGTTATTGGCAAAGGAACCAATCGGGTAACTTCTACCAACGATCCAACGGCCCATGCAGAAATTGTAGCCATACGGGAGGCATGCAGGAATACAAAAAGCTTTCACCTTTCCGGTGCTGTTCTGTATACCAGCTGTGAACCGTGTCCCATGTGCTTGGCCGCTATATACTGGGCAGGCATACAAACCGTGTACTATGGTGCAGACAAAGAAGACGCTAAAAACATGGGGTTTGACGATAAATTTATATACGAGCAACTTGTATTGCCGATAGAAGAAAGGGAAGTTTCCATGGTTCGTCTGGAAGTTCCAATGGTAAAGGAATTGCAAAAAATTTGGGAAGAAAAAGAAGATAAAATACCGTATTAATTCAAGATCGTTATGTATAAGCATCTTTTTGGACCGGTTCCGTCACGCCGCCTGGGCATGTCTCTTGGGGTAGACATGGTGCCTAAAAAAGTATGTTCTCTGGATTGTATCTATTGTGAAGTAGGTAAGACAACAGATCTTACGGCGTTACGAAAAGAATACGTGCCCGAGCAAGAAATCATAGCAGAACTGAACGATTTTTTTTCACGCCACCCCGATCCGGAAATCATTACGTTTTCCGGGTATGGTGAACCTACACTCAACATAGCTATTGGAGGGATCATTCGTTTCTTGAAAGAGAAACGCCCGCATTTACCTGTGGCAGTACTTACTAACGGTACGCTCATGGGAGATGAGCAGGTACGTAAAGCTCTGCTGGCTGCAGATTATGTGCTTCCTTCCCTAGATGCGGCAACGGAGGAGACTTTCCAAAAGATAAACCGTCCGGAAAACTCATTGGACCTGAAGGACTACATACAAGGGTTGGTAGATTTCAGGAAAAAATACAAAGGAAAAATTTGGCTGGAAGTGTTCATAGTTCCCGGGTACAACGATACAAAACAAGAATTGGATGCTTTAAAAAAAGCCATTCAGCAGATTGCCCCACATGCAGTTCAGCTTAATACATTGGACAGACCGGGAACAGAGGCAGGCATACGAAGTGCCACGCAAAAAGAGCTGGAAAGCATAAAGGAATACTGGGATATTCCGGAAGTGGAAATTGTGAGTGCCGTTGACAGAAAAAGTACAACGGCGTATAGAAAAGATATAGAAAACGTAATTCTAGAGACCATTGTCCGCAGACCCTGCACGCTGGATGATCTGTCTTTGATCACCGGATTGCATGCTAACGAAATTAACAAATACCTGGATGTGTTGGATGCCGAAGGACGTATCCAAACAGAACGGCAGGATCGTGGTCTGTTTTACAAACCAAAATAAATTATGGAAACAATTGCAAAGTGGGTGGAAAAACTCTTGATGGGGTTGGGAGTAACAGAAGTTATGGCTCCTTATTTGAGGATCATTATTTTACTTACGGTATTGGGACTTCTTGCCTGGGGGTTTTACTGCATAACACGACGGATTGTAAAAGGTCCAATCTATAGGTACGTAAAACGTTCCAAGGCAAAATGGGACGATTTGCTTATGGATAACAAAGTGTTTTCCAGCCTAGCACATATTGTACCGGTAGTAATCATCCGTATTGTAACGCCTATCCTCTTCAAGGATTTTGAAAAATTATTGCCGCTGATTGGTAAACTTACAGACATCTATTTGATAGTTGTTATATTAATGGTAATCAGCGCCTTGCTGCGCGTTGCAGAGCAGTTGTTGTCAAAAAATAAAGCCTTTGCAGACAAACCTATTTCCAGTTATTTTCAGCTCATAAACATCATTCTGTACATTGCAGCCGGTATCCTTATCCTATCTATACTTTTGGGAAAATCGCCCGGGTATTTTCTGGGGGCATTTGGTGCCATGACAGCACTCATCATGCTGATTTTTAAGGATACCATCCTGGGGTTGGTGGCCAGTGTACAAATCTCTGCCAACGATATGGTACGTATAGGCGACTGGGTAGAAATGCCCAAGTTCAATGCAGACGGTGACGTAACAGCCATCAACCTGAATACCGTCAAAGTGCAGAATTGGGATAAAACGGTAACTACCATTCCTACCTATTACTTTATTACGGACAGTTTCAAAAACTGGAGGGGCATGAAAGAAAGCGGAGGCAGGCGTATAAAGCGAGCCCTGTACATTAATGCTGCTTCTGTACAATTTGTGGATCCTCAAACGCGGGAGCAATATGCGAAATACCAATTGCTGGAGGAATACCTTGTTACTCGGCAAAAAGAAATTGACGAATTTAACAAGAAACAGAAAGTAGATACGTCTGTACTCATAAACGGACGGCGTATGACAAACATTGGCGTGTTCCGTCATTACGTAATCAATTACCTGCGTAACCACAAAGACATACGTAAAGACATGGCTTTGATGGTCAGGCAACTGAATATTGAAGACCGAGGGATTCCCATTGAGATTTATTGCTTTACAAAAACGACCATCTGGGCTGAATACGAAGAAATCCAATCCGATATTTTTGACCACCTGCTGGCCGCTGTCTCTTTCTTTGGTTTGGAAATATTTCAGCAACCCGGCGGATCTGACATTTCGCGTGCACTATCACGTAAGTAAGCTAGGGAAGGGCCATGAGTTGCATTTGGTGGAGTATTTGCTTTTGCCTTCGGAGGACGTAAGCCGAGGGGTTTAGGGAACTGAAACGGAGAGGGTTGGGAAGCGTGGCGGCAATCAGGGCTGCCTGTTCCCCGGTAAGGCGCAAGGCCGACGTGTTGAAATGCTGCCGTGCCACGGCCTCGGCCCCATAAATGCCTTTGCCCATCTCAATGGAATTCAGGTACACTTCCAAGATTCTTTCTTTGCTCCAGAAAAGTTCAATAAGGAAAGTGAAGTACGCTTCCAATCCTTTTCTGAACCAAGAACTTTTGGGCCAAAGAAAAACGTTCTTTGCCGTTTGTTGCGATATGGTGCTGGCTCCCCTGGGGCGCCGCCGTGTAAGATTTTCTTTTCTAGCCTTTTGTATTTGCTCTATATCAAAACCTTTGTGCTCAAAAAAACGTTGGTCTTCCGAGGCTATAACGGCTTGTATCAGATGTTTGGAAATATCATGCAGAGAGACCCATGTGTGATGTTTAACGTAGGCTTCTTCTGTTTTTCTATACTCCAAGGCACGAAGGCCCATAAGCGGAGTGAAGCGCACAGGTATATACTTGTACAGTACAACGGAAAACACACTTAGAAAAAAAAGTCCCCAAACAAGGCAAAGTAAAAGCCGGAGGGGCTTTTTAACATGTTTTGATGAAGTGAAGTAATGACCACGTTTCGTTTTCTTTTTGTTCATACAAAGTAAGCCCGTTTTTTTGGGCAGTTTCTATCAATGCGGGTACGTCTTTAGTATAAAAACCACTGATCAACAAATGGCTTGTTCCCGGTTCCAGTCCGCGCGAGAGTGTATCCATTTCTTGAGAAAGGATGTTGCGGTGGAGGTTTGCCAAGATCATTCCATACCTTCCTGCTTGAATAAAAGAAGCGTCTGTGTGATAGATGCGCAAGTTTTCCTCTACGCCGTTCAGACGTGCATTTTCTCTGCAGGAATGTATGCTGCGCCTGTCGTTGTCCAGGGCGTGAATCGGTAGAGCAGCTCCCATTTTTGCAGCTAGTATAGCCAGAACCCCCGTACCCGTTCCCAGGTCTGCTATTCTTCTGTTTTTAATGTGCCCCTCTTTATCCAGGGTAAGCAAACTTTCCAACATCATAAACGTAGTAGGGTGGTGACCGGTACCAAAGGCAAGTTGGGGTTTGATTATCAGCTTGTAGGCAACCGGTGGCCATACAGGAACCATAGAGCCTTCACCGGTAGAGCGAATACTACAGCCTTTTCCTGTTTCCAGCACTATGGGATGGAAGCGAATTTCCCAGTCTGCATTCCAGTTTTCATTGACTATATACTCTTTGGTATAGCTTGCCATACCATACGTATCCAATATAAGTTTAAGATGTGGTTCATTAAAATCTTGGATCGGGATATAGGCTTTCAGACTGCTGTCTTCTGAAAGAAAACCTTCGTAATTGATTTGTGCCAGTTCTGCAACCAGAATTTCTTCTATTTCTTCTTTTTGAAGTTCAATAGGTATGCTTACTGCTATATATTCCATAATAGTTTCAAGCAAACGAACTGGCAATGGCCAGGAAATCATCTGCTGTAAGCGATGCTCCTCCAATGAGCCCACCGTCTATATCCGGACAAGAGAACAGCTCTTTTGCATTCGATGGTTTGCAGCTGCCACCGTACAGAATGGGGGTGACTTGTGCCGCTTCTGCAAAAGTTTGTGCCAAAAAAGAACGAATAAATTCGTGCATTTCCTGTGCCTGATCTGCAGAGGCTGTTTTACCGGTGCCAATAGCCCATACGGGCTCGTAAGCTATGATAACCCTTTGGTAGTCCGCAGGATCAAGCGGACAGATGACTTCTCGCAATTGCGAAGCTACTACTTGAAAGTGCATGTCTTTTTCACGGTCTTCCAGGCGTTCCCCCACACAGAAAATGAGGCTCATACCGTTGGCCAGCACCTGATTTATTTTGCTTAGTAACACCCGGTCATTTTCCTGATAGTAGGTACGGCGCTCCGAGTGTCCAACAATTACATACTCACAGGGAACTGAGGCAAGCATGGTAGCAGATACTTCTCCTGTAAAAGCTCCACCCGGTTCTTCTGCACAATTTTGTGCAGCCAGTGAAACTGCTTTTTGATTTTCCAGAAGCCGTGATACGGGAAAAAGATGAGTGAAAGGTGGGGCTATGACTAAGTCTACGCCCTTGGGAATCCGGTTAGTTTCCAACAAAATTTCTTTTGTCAGTTGAATGCCTTCAGCCACTGTAGTATTCATTTTCCAGTTTCCGGCTACTATTTTCTTTCTCATGATACAAAGGTAAGAAAAGGATTGGTTTTTTGGCGATTAATACCTACTTTTGCAGCCCTTTATAAGATCAATACTATGAATATCACTAAGAAACAATTGGATGACCTTTCCTTGCAGATAACCGTTTCCATGAAAGAGGACGATTACAGTGAAAAAGTAAGGAAAGCTTTGCAAAACATACGTAGAAAACTAGAAATTAATGGTTTCAGAAAAGGAATGGTTCCCATAGGGATGGTACAGAAGATGTATGGTAAATCTACCCTGTTGGAACAGGTACATACTGTGGTGTCTGAGGGACTTAACGATTATATGAAGAAAGAGGAAATTCATATCATAGGAGAACCTCTGGCCTCTGAAGATCAAGACCAGATCAATTGGGACGTAGATAAAGAGTTCTCGTTTACATTTGACCTTATGCTGGCTCCAAAAGTGGAGGTTGCCGTAAATGAAAAAGTAAAGATTCCTTATGTGCAGAAAAAAATTACAAAAAAACAGAAGGAGGAATATAAAAAAGGGTTGCTTGATCAGCATGGAACCATGGTAGAAGTAGAGAAAATAGAACAAGATGATTTTCTGAAAGTAGATCTTCAGCAGGGAGAACGAACCATTGTAGATACGTATCTGAATTTGAAAACTATTGAAAAGAAAGAAGAGAAAAAGCTCTTTTTGGGAAAAACCATTGACAGTACCGTAACAACTAATATAAACACCCTGCTTCCTAAAGAGGCAGAAAGAGCCGCACTTTTACAGATCAAACCGGAAGAGTTGAAAGACGAAGAAAACCCGGAATTTGAATTTACTATTAAAGAAATCAAAAGGTTTGTTCCGGCACAAGAAAATCAAGAGTTGTACGATAAGCTTTACGGTCCCGGAAACGTTACTTCAGAAGAAGCCTTCCTAGAAAGAATTACAGAACAGATAGAGCGGAATAACAAAGGAGAAAGTGACTACCATTTTGCACAAGAGGTGAAAAAAAGATTGGTAGAACAAGCCGCTATAAAGCTACCGGAAGAATTACTTAAACGCTGGCTGTACGAAGGGAACGAAGGGAAATTTACTATGGAACAAATAGAAAAAGACTTCCCGGCTTTCTTGGAAGATTTTCGCTGGCAACTGGTAAGGGAGGCCGTTATGAAACAAGGGGAATTGAAAGTAGAGAAGGATGACATGATAGAAAGCGCCATGGTCATGGCACGTTATCAATTTGCTATGTACGGGCTGGTAGACGTTTCTGATGAGCATTTGGTCAAATTTGCAGAAAGTATGTTGGCCAACGAAAAGGAGGCCAGGAACCTGTACGAGCGGGCAGAAGAAAATAAAGTTATTTCGTATATTCGCAATAACGTATCTGTAGAGATTAAAGAAGAATAACTAATGACTGAATTTGAAAAATATGCCATACGGCATATGGGTATCAGCAGCATGAGCTTGCACAGATATCAATCTTTATACGGGAGCGCGCAAAGCTCCATTACGCCGTACATTATTGAGGAACGAAAGCTGAACGTAGCTCAGATGGATGTTTTTAGCCGACTGATGATGGACCGCATTTTATTTTTAGGGGTCCCTATAGTAGATCAGGTGGCTAACATTGTGCAGGCGCAGCTTCTTTTTCTTGATTCAACAGATCCCGGAAAGGATATTCAACTGTATATAAATTCTCCCGGTGGTTCTGTAACGGCAGGCTTGGGTATTTACGATACCATGCAACTGGTGCGTTCAGAAGTAGCTACCATATGTACGGGTCAGGCCGCTTCTATGGCTGCTGTACTTTTGGCTTCGGGAACGCAAGGCAAACGTTCGGCCCTGCCACATGCTCGGGTAATGATCCATCAGCCTGTGGGAGGTGTGGAAGGGCAGGCAGCCGATATGGCTATAGCCGTGAAAGAGATATTGGAGTTACAGGAACAGCTGTACCAAATATTAGCAGAGCATACGGGTAAACCACTGGAGCAAATCAGGAAAGATGCCGACAGGGATTTCTGGATGCGTGCCACAGATGCAGTCTCTTACGGGATTATAGATGAGGTGTTGAAGAAATCTAAAAAATAATGCAAAAAAAACCGCTGGATACAGATCATTGTTCTTTTTGCGGTAGGTCCAGCAAAGAAATAGGGATGCTCATTACGGGCCTTCATGCCTCTATATGTGAAGAGTGCTTGACAGATGCTTCGGTGGTACTGGAAGAAATGTACGGTACGGCAAAAAAATACCGTGGTGCCGGAAGGAGCAATGTCTCTGAAGAACATGAGCACTACGACCTGTCCATGACGCCTGCACAAATTCACGAACACCTGAATCAATACGTTATTGGTCAGGAACAAGCCAAAAAGTTCCTTTCTGTGGCAGTGTATAACCACTACAAAAGGATTCGGGCAGGCGTGGAATCCTCTGTAGAAATTGACAAGTCCAACGTTTTGCTGGTAGGACCTACGGGTACCGGAAAAACATTGCTGGCCAACACCATTGCAAAAATGTTGAACGTGCCTTTTGCTATTGTAGATGCAACGGTACTTACAGAAGCAGGGTATGTGGGGGAAGATGTGGAAAGTATGCTTACTCGGTTGTTGCAAGCGGCCGATTACAACGTTAGCAAGGCAGAACAAGGCATTGTCTTTATTGACGAAATAGATAAGATTGCCCGTAAAAGCGATAATCCGTCCATTACAAGAGATGTGTCGGGAGAAGGAGTACAGCAGGCACTGCTTAAACTGTTGGAGGGTACGGTAGTTACGGTACCGCCTCAAGGCGGACGTAAGCATCCGGAACAACACTTGATCCCGGTAAATACAAAGAACATACTGTTCATATGTGGTGGAGCCTTTGAGGGTATTGAACAAAAAATAGCACAACGTTTAAACACCCGGGTTGTAGGGTACGGACAAGCAGAAAAGAGAGATAAAATAGACCTGAATAATTTGATACAGTACGTTACTCCTCAGGATTTAAGATCTTATGGGCTTATTCCGGAAATTGTGGGACGTTTGCCCGTGGTTACGTACTTAAATGCACTGGGTAGAGAGGCGTTGAGAGCCATACTTGTAGAGCCTAAAAATGCGCTTATAAAACAATACAAACACCTGTTTGCATTAGACGGTATCCAAATGATCATAAACAACAATGTGTTGGATTACATTACAGATACTGCTTATGATTTTAAGATGGGAGCCAGGGGGTTGCGATCCATATGCGAAGCCATTATGGTAGACGCTATGTACGACACGCCGTCGTCGGGGAAAAAATCCCTACGTATCACATTGCCTTATGCTAAGAAACGTGTAGAACAAATGAGAAAAATTATATAAACCGGATATTATGAGTGAAATTAAAGATTTTATTGGCCAAAATTCCAACCGCTTTTTGGAAGAACTATTCACCTTATTGCGTATTCCCTCTGTAAGCTCCCAGAAGGAACATACAGAAGATATGCACACATGTGCATTGAAGTACGCAGAATTTCTAACCAAAGCCGGGGCAGACAATGCAAAAGTGTATCCTACTACCGGTCATCCGGTAGTCTATGCAGAAAAGATCATTGATCCGGAAAAACCAACCGTCCTGGTGTATGGACATTATGATGTGCAGCCTGTGGATCCTATAGAACTGTGGGATTCTCCCCCTTTTGAACCGGAAATCAGAGACGGAGCCATATACGCACGCGGTGCCAACGATGATAAAGGACAATCTTTTATGCACGTCAAGGCTTTTGAATATTATATGGCCGACAACAAACTTCCTTGTAACGTGAAATTTCTGATAGAAGGGGAAGAAGAAATTGGGTCTCCTTCGTTGGGACAGTGGGCAGAAGAACACAAAGAGTTATTGGCCTGTGATGTGATTCTTGTTTCCGATACTACCATGATCAGTGAGAAAGTACCCTCCATTACTACCGGTATGCGTGGCCTCGCTTATATGGAAGTAAAAGTAACAGGTCCCGATAAAGATTTGCACTCGGGACATTATGGAGGAGCCGTTGCTAATCCCATAAACGTGCTTTGCAACATGATTGATCGTTTGATTGACGATAAAGGCAGAATTACCGTACCTGGTTTTTACAACAATGTAGTAGAGCTAACAGAAGAAGAAAGAGCTATGTTGGGACGTGCTCCCTTTGATGAAAATGAATATATGGAGTCTGTTGGTGTAAATGCATTAATAGGAGAAGAAGGGTATACTCCATTGGAAAGAACGGGGATCAGACCTTGCCTGGATGTGAACGGAATTTGGGGAGGGTATATAGCAGAAGGTGCCAAAACCGTACTTCCTTCCTTTGCTCAGGCCAAAATATCCATGCGCCTTGTTCCTAACCAAGACCATAAAGTCATAGCAAAACTGTTTGCAAAGCATTTCAAATCGCTGGCTCCTGCCGGAGTTACCGTAGAAGTTGAAGAACATCATGGAGGACAAGGATTTTTGGCTCCTATAACTTCTTCCGTTTACAAGGCAGCTGCTAAAGCAGTAGAAGAAGTCTATGGAATAGAGCCGGTACCCAGCAGGGGAGGAGGAAGTATCCCTATCTTGGCTACGCTTGAAAATATACTGCAAGCTCCGCCTTTGCTTATGGGCTTTGGGTTGGAAAGAGATACCATTCACTCTCCCAATGAAAGCTACTTGTTAAGCCAGTTCTACAAGGGTATTGAATCCATTATCTTATTCTACAAGTATTATACACAAGAATAGATATTATGAACGTATTTATCATCCTCTTTTCTCTTGCAACTCTGTTGCAGGAGGGGGAACTTGTACGTTTTTCTGCCAATTTTGATTCCGGTAGCCTGGGAGAAATAAAGTTAATAGATTCTGTATGGGTACGCCCTTCACGTACCGACTCTGTACTTCATCTTTCTTATGAAGTTATATCACGGCTGGACCCCTACAATCCGGCCAATCCCGATTTGCCGCCAAGCGGTCGTTGGTTTTATTTTTTAATGGAAAACGTAAAGGGTAAACATATTTACCTGAACTTTAAAAATACAGATCCCAAACGAGCCGTGTATTCGTATGACGGAATAAATTTTGAAAGATTCCCCCATTACCAGGCTTCTATGCGCAAGGTGTCTGCTTTATTTGGGCAAGATTCTGTTTACATTGCCTATTTTATTCCGTACGGTTGGGAACGGTTGCAGGAGCGATTGACACACTGGACAGCTACAGAACACGTTACTATGGATACGCTGGGGACGAGTATGCTGGGGTTTCCCATTCAGATGTTGACCATTACAGACCCCGGCGTTCCCAAAGAGGATAAGAACACCGTTTGGCTCCATGCCAGGGTACATCCGAGCGAATCACCGGCCAATTGGCAATTGGAAGGCTTGCTTGACCGCCTGACAGAAGATTCTGCTGTAGCACGTGAATACCGCAGGAAAGGGATTTTTTATGTAGTTCCGTTTACCAATCCCGATGGGGTGTATGGAGGGTACTCCCGTTCCAATGCACGGGGGATCAATCAGGAAATCAACTGGGATCATCCTGATTCCTTGACTTCTGTAGAGGTGGAGGCATTGCGCCGCAGGATGGAAGATTTAACCCAAGAACATCCTTTTGACTTGGTTCTGAATATGCACGCTCAATCCGACGATAAGGCCAGTTATTACATTCATACAGAAGAGTCTACTTCCCCGGAATACCACAAGAGGGCTATGCGTCTGGCTTATCTGACAACAGATGAGAATCCATATTTTTTCCCGGAAGATATGTTTTATTCTTCGCCGGCCCCACGTTACGTAGAAGGATGGCTTTGGAACAGGACCCAAGGAAGTACATTGGCATTAACTATTGAAATGCCTTATTTTTTTTATAATGAAAAACCGGAAAACGAATGGGTTACTTTGGAGTCTCTCAAAGAAAACGGGACAATTCTGCTCCGGGCCGTATCGGATTACCTGGGATGGGATATTCCCGGACGCCATATCCTGAAAGGAACGGAACGCAGAAATAAAACGGTGTACCGGTATCCCCTGTTGCCTGCTGGTGCTTATAACCTGTATATATGGGACAATGCCTGGGTGCTGTACGACACGTACATTAAGGATCGCCCCGCCGGTTTTCGTTACGTAATCCGGTCATACAATGGTCGTTACAGAGGACCCCTACGCGTAAGCATACGGCTGCACAACACAAAATAAATTTGTAAGCGAAATAACCCTCTAAGTTCTTTACTTGGCGTAATTAACGGCGCGTGTTTCTCTTATTACGGTAATTTTAACTTGACCGGGGTACACCATCTCGTCTTGTATTTTTTTAGCAATGTCTTGTGATAGCATCTCGGCCTGCTGGTCATTGACCTTTTCAGATCCTACAATAACGCGCAGCTCTCTGCCGGCCTGTATGGCATAGGTCTTGGTTACTCCCGGGTAAGAAAGCGCAAGGTCTTCCATACCTTTTAGGCGTTTGATATACGACTCTATCACTTCTCTTCGAGCACCGGGACGGGCTCCCGATATGGCGTCTCCCACCAAAACAAGTGGGGCAATGAGGGAAGTCATTTCCATTTCTTCATGATGGGCACCAATGGCGTTGCATACTTCCGGTCTTTCTTTGAATTTTTCTGCCAGACGCATTCCTAAAATGGCGTGGGGCAATTCCGGGTCTTCATCAGATACTTTTCCTATATCGTGTAGTAGGCCGGCTCTTTTTGCCAACTTGGCATTCAATCCCAGTTCAGCAGCCATAATGGAACAGAAGTTGGCTACTTCCCTGGAGTGTTGCAACAGGTTTTGTCCGTAAGAAGAGCGGTACTTCATTTTACCTATCATCCTTATCAGTTCTGCATGCATACCGTGAATACCCAAATCAATACAGGTACGTTTGCCCGTTTCTACAATTTCTTCTTCCAGTTGTTTCTGAATTTTGCCCACTACTTCTTCTATTCTGGCCGGATGAATACGTCCGTCTGTTACCAGCTGATGAAGTGCCAGTCTGGCTACCTCGCGGCGAACGGGGTCAAAAGCAGAGAGAAGGATGGCTTCCGGGGTATCGTCCACTACAATTTCTACACCGGTTGCCGCTTCTAATGCACGTATGTTACGACCTTCCCGACCAATGATACGGCCTTTGATCTCATCACTTTCAATATTAAATACCGTGACGGCATTCTCTATAGCCGTCTCTGTAGCTACCCGTTGAATGGTGTTAATGACCACCCTTTTGGCTTCTTTTCCTGCCGTAAGACGGGCCTCGTCCATGGCTTCACTTATATACGACATAGCCTGGACGCGTGCTTCTTCTTTCATATTTTCCAGCAGTACGGCTTTGGCTTCTTCTGCAGACATGCCGGCTATGCTTTCAATTTTATCAATTTGCTGCAACCTTAATTTTTCGTACTCCTCTACTTTTCTTTCTGTCAGCTCTATTTGTGTAGCCAGCGTTTCTCTCATGGCCGTAACCTCTTTGTTCTTACGCTGAAGCTCAGCATGGTTTTGGTTCATGGTGATTTCCCGTTGCTTTAACCTGTTTTCTATTTGAGAAACCTTGTGGTTACGTTCTGTAATTACCTGTTCATGTTCTGCCTTTAATTGTAAAAATTTTTCTTTGGCTTGAAGGATTTTCTCTCTTTTTATATTTTCTCCTTCCATTTCTGCCTCTCTCAAGAGGGTGCCGGCCCTTTTCTTAAGGATCACACTTCTGAAGAAAACATACCCCAGTGTAAATCCCGCTATCAGGCCTATGGCTGCTATAATATATGGTTCCATAATAGTTATAGTTGGTATATATAATAAAATTAAAAAAGACCCGCTAGCATACCACTATTTAGCAAAAACCCTGATTAAGCAAGGTTTGGAGGATCTGATTATGTCTCAAACTTCCCACGTCCCTAAAACGGAATCCCCCGAAGGGTAACAAAGGGGCCTGTTTTTAACAGTCAAGACACTCCATTAATTTTTACGTGTTGAGTTTCGCAAAGAGCTGGTATGTAACGGGTCAGATTTTTATCTCTCTAAATATTCTCTTAAAAAATTATCGAGTGAAGCAATCTCTGTAGTTATCTTATGTATATCGTCTGCTTTTTCGTGTTTTAACAAACTCAATACAAATTGGAGAGCAGCCATGGCCAGTGCATCTTGTGTGTCCTGGCCCGAATACTTTACATTAAACTGTTCAATCCTTTGGTTGATACGCTGTGCTGCAGCGCGTACTACTTCCTCATCTGTTGCCGCTATGCGTAAGGGGTAGTAGCGGTCTGCTATGCTTATTTTTATAGATAATTTATCTTCACTCATTATTATTGGGTCACCTGTTTAACAATGTCAAACACTTATCAATTTCTCTGATCAGTTTCCCTATTTTTTTCTTTGCTTCTTTAGTGTCTTCGCTAGATGACTGAATGGCTCCGGCCATCTGAAGTTTTTGCACTTTATTGTCTAGTTTTTCTTTTTCTTTCTTATATATATTTAATTCTTCGCTTAAGGTTTGTACTTTACTGTTTAACTCACGGTTTTCTGTTAAAACCCTTTCATGCAGCGATATAAGTGTTTCTATCTTCTGCTTTAACGGTTCAATAATAGCTGCGTGTTGTGGTTTCATAAGTAAAATCCGCTAAACAAAGATAAGGGTTTTTTAATGAAAAAAAAAGAGGTCTGTCAGACCTCTTTTACGTGTTGCATCCCTACCTCTATAGCCTTTTCGTTTAACGGTATAAGGTGGTGATACCTTTCCGGTAACGATTTTCTCAGTCCCTTGATTACGTTCTCTGTTTCCAGGATGGGTTTTACTTTAAGATAAGCTCCCAGAACAACCATGTTGAATACTCTTGACATTTCCATTTTGTTGGCTAAATCAACAGCATCTATGGTGTACACTTTTATATCTTTTCTGGTAGGGTGACGTGAAATTCCATTGGGATCATACAGCAATACACCGCCTTCCTTAATCATGGGTTCAAACTTGTCCATGGATTGCTGGTTAAGCACAATGGCAGTATCACACCATTGAAGGATGGGAGAACTGATCCGTTTGTCACTGATAATTACAGTCACGTTGGCTGTTCCTCCGCGCATTTCCGGGCCGTAAGACGGCATCCAGGTAACTTCTTTATCTTGAATAATTCCTGAATAGGCGAGTATTCTGCCCATAGAGAGGACTCCTTGTCCTCCAAATCCTGCTATAATCAATTCTTCTTTCATATTCATCTATCTTTTATGTCTCCCAGTGGATAGAACGGGAACATGTTTTCAACCATCCAATCATTGGCTTTTACCGGAGATAATTTCCAGTTTGAATTACAAGTTGAAACTACTTCAATGAGTGACGTTCCTTTTTTCTGTGCCGAGTTTTCCAGAGCTTTTTTAATGGCTCTTTTTGTTCTTCTTGCACTTGCCGGAGTGTGTACAGACTGACGTGTTACGTAGCAAGTACCTTCCAGTTGCGCTACCAGCTCTGTAATCTTTAAAGGATGTCCGTTTAGTTCTACGCTCCTTCCGTAAGGCGTTGTAGCGGTTTTCATATCCAAAAGGGTAGTGGGAGCCATTTGGCCTCCTGTCATACCGTAAATGGCATTGTTGATAAAAATGACAACAATGTTTTCACCACGGTTACAGGCGTGAATGATCTCGGCCGTACCTATAGAGGCAAGGTCACCGTCTCCTTGGTAGGCAACTACATACTTATCGGGATATAGGCGTTTTGTGGCAGTAGCCAGCGCAGGAGCTCTTCCGTGTGCTGCTTGTTGCCAGTCAATATTGATGTATTTATAGGCAAAGACAGCACATCCTACCGGTGATACTCCAATGGTTTTATCTTGGATGTCCATTTCTTCAATGACCTCTGCCAGCAATTTATGTACTACACCGTGGCTGCAACCGGGGCAATAGTGCATAACTGTGTCTGTAAGTACCTTGCTTTTGCTATACACAAGGTTTTCAGGTTTGATAATATCTTTAACGTCCATAATGATTGCAATTAAAGGTTGAATTTTTCAGAAAAAGCTTCGAATACTTCCCCGGGAGAGAAGATGGAACCTCCCATTCTGCCGTAAAACTCCACAGGTACTTTACCGTTAACGGCCAGCTTTACGTCTTCTACCATTTGCCCTGCGTTTAGCTCTACAGACATGACTCCTTTCAGTTGGGGCAGCATCTTTTGAATGCCTTCCTCGGGGAACGGAAATAGAGTAATGGGTCTGAGCAGTCCCAGTTTGATTCCTTTTTCACGGGCCATTTCTACGGTGCTTTCACAAATACGGGCAGAGCTGCCAAAGGCAACCAGCATGTATTCTGCGTCTTCGCATTGCAATGTTTCATAACGGACTTCGTTTTCTTTGATCTTCTGGTATTTAGCCTGTAGTCTTAGGTTGATTTCTTCCATCTCAGAAGCTTCCAGCGATAAAGAGGAAATGATGTTTCCGTCACGGTGCGGCTGTTTTCCAACCGTAGCCCAGTCACCGTATTTCTCTGCAATTTCCTGGTCTGTAAGTCGTTTGATCGGCTCACGCAGTTCCACTTTCTCCATCATTTGGCCAATGGCTCCGTCTGACAGAATCATGACCGGAGTACGGTATTTAAAAGCAAGGTCAAAGCTCAGTCCTACAAAATCATACATTTCCTGTACCGATGCAGGAGCTAATACAATCACCTTGTAATCACCGTGTCCACCGCCCTTTACTGCCTGAAAATAGTCTCCTTGAGCAGGCTGAATGGTACCCAGTCCGGGACCTCCACGGATTACGTTTACCACCAGGCAAGGCAATTCCGCACCTGCCATATAGGAGAGTCCTTCGCACATAAGGCTGATCCCCGGGCTGGAAGATGAAGTCATCACCTTTTTGCCGCAGCAGGCACCTCCGTATAACATATTAATAGAAGAAGTTTCACTTTCTGCCTGAAGAACTACCATACCGGTCGTTTCCCAGGGCATCTCTTCCATCAGGGTCTCCATCACTTCGCTCTGGGGGGTAATGGGATAACCAAAATACCCGTCTGCTCCGTACCGGATGGCAGCCAGGGCAATGGCTTCGTTCCCTTTCTTTAATAGTTTTTCTGCCATAATATTCTTTATGTTTAAATTTTTACTCTGTAAACAGTAATTACTGAATCAGGACAGACTATGGCACAGTTGCCACAACCTGTACAAGTATCGGGATTTTCCATATAACAATACGGATATCCTTTGCTGTTAACTTTCTTTGCCAAGGCTATTGTTTGTGTAGGGCAATTGACCACACAAACTCCACAACCTTTGCATTTTTCTGTGTCTACTACTATAGCGCCTTTGATTGCCATATTTTATAATTGTTTAGTTGTTACCATTAATTTCTTACAAATGTATAGTAAATTTTTAAAATATCTTACATTTTATTTGTTAAAAAAGGCAAAACCTTTTTTAACTGCTTCCCAAATCCTGTCACGGCTGATGATAATGGCAATGATAAGCAACGCTGCCATAATAAGCATTCCTTTAGCATTTACCGGCAAGTTTTTGAATCTGGAAATCAGACGTTTAATCATAGTTTTTCGATCCTTATTCTAGCATCAACCGCTACCACTTTTCGGGGAGTTCCCAGAAGTGGATTCAGGTCCATTTCTGCTATTTCCGGAGCTGTTGTACATAATGCAGAAATTCGACAAATGGCCTGAATGAACAAGTCTTCATTCACGCCTTCCTGTCCGCGTACTCCCTTAATAAGTCCATAGCCTTTGAGTCTGTGAACCATGCGTGTAGCTTCTTCTTTAGAGAGCGGGTTTAATCCCGTGCTGATGTCTTTAAGTACTTCCACAAAAATACCGCCTAATCCGCATACAATCGTATGTCCAAACGGAACCTCTCTTTTAGCTCCTATGAATAATTCACGTCCCGAAAGTTGTGCTTGCAGGAGAACAGAGGTACTGTCGGGAATCTTCATCAGCTCCTTGAATGTCTGTCGTAAGGTGTTATGGTCACTTATATGTAAACGAACTCCTCCTACGTCCGATTTATGCACCGGACCAATGACTTTCATTACCAAAGGGTAACCAATTTCTGTAGCTGCTTTTTCCAGCTCACTTTCTTCTCTTACAATCGTTTCCTTAGCCCTGGGTATTCCTGCTGCATCTAGTAATGCAGAAACAAGATCCGGGGTAAGGTACCCTTCCGATGCTTTGTCTATGATGTTGCGGATGGCTTTGTGGTTGATGTCCGGTATGTCTATTTCTTCCTCTGCTGGTGGCGGAGTATTCAGGACTCGAGCTAATGCTTTTCCAAAAACAACTTCATCGGGAAAATAGATTCTGCCTTTTTTCTGAAATTCACGTATTTCTTCTAGAACGTTCCCTGTAGAAGGAAAGATGGGATAGATGGGAAGGCTGCACGTTGACATTTTTTCATGCAACAAATCGTAAACATCATGTACGGGAACGAGCCCCGGAGATCCAAAAATAACAGGAATACCATCTATTTCCGGACATTCTTTTTCAATAAAATCTATGATGTATCCCAGCTGAGCAGCCGTTCCTGTAGCTAGAAAATCAATGGGGTTGGCTGCAGAAGATCCGGGGTACAGGTTCTCTAATAATTTTTTCTGTTGGTCTTCCTGTAAAGTGGGGATATTTACTTTACCTTCCGAAAGGACATCCGTAAGCATGACGGCAGGTCCTCCCGCATGAGTTACTATGCATATATTCTTGCCTTCAGGCACACCCCTAAGCAGGATACAAGCTACGGTAAGAAGCTGATTCCTTCCGTAGCAACGAATGATACCAGCTTTTTCAAACAAAGCGCTTACGGCTACGTCCGGACTGGCAAGGGCTCCTGTGTGTGACGATGCTGCCCGGCTTCCCGCTTCTGATGAACCGGCTTTTATAGCCGCTACTCGGGCTCCTTTTCTGTACAAAGAAGCAGCATGCTTGCATAACGCGACCGGATCTGTAATACTTTCTGCATAGATGAGTTTTACAGGTGCACTTTTACCGTGAACGTAACTTTCGTCTAGAAAAGCGAGTGCTTCTTCTACACCAATCTGTGCAGAGTTACCTACTGAAAAGACACTAGCAAAGGGAATCCCCAATTGAACGGCTGCGTCTATAATGAATAATGCTGTGGCTCCGGAGCCTGAAATCAGGTCAATGCTATCGGGTACAAAACGAGGAACAGGAGTGGTGAAAACCCCTGAATAATGTTCATTCATATACCCTACGCAGTTGGGACCAATGAGGGTGGCTCCGTAAGTATCCGCAACGTAGCGAATCTCTTTTTCCAGAGCAGCTCCCGATTCACTTTCTTCTGAAAAACCGGCAGAAAAAATAATGATTCCTTTGGCCGATTTTTCTGCACACAACACTTTTACTGCTTGTAGGCATAACCGGGCAGGAATGGCCAGAATGGCTACGTCTATCCGGGGAAGGTCTTCTACTTTGCGGTAGCAAGGTATGCCCTGGATGGTATCTGCTTTGGGGTTAACTGCATAAAGGTGGCCGGGAAAATTTGTGTCCAAGAGGTTTTTAAGGACTTTTCCACCCGGCTTTTGAATATCCTCTGAACCTCCAACAATGGCAATGCTTTTAGGCTTGAGAAATTCTTTTGTAATCATCAAATTTGTTTGTTTATCCGACAAAGGTAGTAATTTGTTTGGCAATTATTCTAAATTTGCGGTTTAATAAACGGCAATTATAATGATACTAATAGCAGATAGCGGATCCACAAAAGTGTCTTGGCGCGTAGTGCATAAAGACGGCACCATACAGGCCATCAAGACCATAGGAATTAATCCTTTTTTTGTTACAGAAAAAGAAATCATCGCCACTCTGGAAAAGAATTTAAAACCGGGTATTAAGGGAGAAATAAAACAGGTATTCTTTTATGGGGCAGGGGTAGCCGGACAAGATAAAATAGATTTATTGATCAGGTGTTTTAAGACTGTGTTTCCGGGATCTACTGTAGAAGCACACTCAGACTTGCTGGCAGCAGCCAGATGTTTGTTAGGGTCTGAAAAAGGCATTGCCGCTATTTTAGGGACAGGAGCCAATACGTGTTTTTATGACGGTGAAAAAATTGCAGATAACGTACCGGCCTGCGGATACATACTGGGTGATGAAGGCGGAGGTGCCGTACTGGGGAAGAAATGGGTATCTGATTATCTGAAAAGGATGTTGCCGGAAGATCTGAACGAAGCTTTTGAAAGGCGTTACAAGTTGGGCTTACTGGATATTATTGAAAAAGTTTACAGACAACCTTTGCCCAACAGATTTTTGGCATCGTTTGCTTTGTTTTTGGGCGAACATGCATCACATCCTTACGTAAAGCAATTTTTGGCAAAGGCCTTTGATGAATTCTTTTTACGTAATATCATTCATTATGATTACAAAAAGTATCCTGTAAACATAGTAGGATCAATAGCTTACTATTTTAGAGAACATGTAGAGGCTGCTGCTGAAAGAAACGGCATGACCATAGGAGAAATTGTACGTACACCTATTGAAGGGCTTGTAGCTTATCACAAATCGAAATGATACGAAAATATACAGAACAACGCTCAGAATACGATCATCTGGAGAGGATGACAGTAAGGGAGTTGTTGGAAAACATGAATAAAGAGGATATGAAGGTGCCCGCGGCGGTCACTCCTTGCATTCCACAGATTGAAAAGCTGGTGAAAGGGTTGGTAGAACGTATGCAAGAAGGAGGCAGACTGTTTTACTTGGGGGCCGGGACAAGCGGAAGGCTGGGTATTCTAGATGCCTCTGAGATACCTCCTACCTTTGGTGCACCGTACGATTTGGTGATAGGGCTTATAGCCGGAGGTGACAAAGCCATTCGAAGGGCTGTGGAACAGGCAGAGGATAGTGAAGAAGCCGGGTGGGAAGATTTGAAAAAACAGCACATTGGAACGAACGATGTGGTAGTAGGAATTGCTGCCTCGGGAATTACCCCTTACGTAATAGGAGCATTACGAAAAGCACGAGAAACAGGCTTGCTGACAGCATGCATTACGTGCAACCCCGGATCGCCCGTGACACGGGAAGCAGAAATAGCCATTGTCCCTGTAGTAGGCCCCGAGTTTGTTACAGGGTCTACCCGAATGAAATCAGGAACGGCACAAAAACTAGTGTTGAACATGATTTCTACTGCTGCTATGATCCGTATGGGACACGTTGTGGGAAACAAAATGGTAGACATGCAGTTGACCAATGCGAAACTTATAGAAAGAGGAACTCGCATGATTATGGAAGATACCGGGATAGAAGACTATGATAAGGCACGGTCTCTCTTGTTGCAATACGGAACGGTGAGGGCTGCTGTAGAATTTGTGAATAAAGACCGATATGTTTGAACCGCGCTACGTTTCTGATTTGTTGCAGAGAGCAGTAGATGCTTTTTCTCGTCTTCCGGGAATAGGTCCTAAGTCTGCACTCAGGATGGCCTTATACTTGCTAAGACAAGAAGAAGGGGAAGCAGAAAACCTGGCCGCAAGCATTCTGGAACTACGAAATAAAGTAGTGTATTGCTCTGAATGTCTTATGATATCGGATGCTCCTTTATGCCCTGTTTGTGCTCATCCTGAACGCGAAAAGAACGTTATCTGTATTGTAGAGAACGTACGCGATGTGATGAGTATTGAGAAAACAGGCAGTTACAAAGGACTTTATCATGTATTGGGAGGCATTATTTCTCCCATTGACGGAATTGGGCCTGCAGATTTGGCCATTGAACCGCTTATGGAGAGGCTGCAAAAAAGAAACGTTCAGGAAGTAATCCTTGCTTTAAGTACTACAATGGAAGGGGAAACTACCTGCTTTTACCTGTATAAGAAAATGGCTTCTTTGCCATTGAAAATAACTACTATAGCACGCGGCGTAGGTTTTGGTGACCAATTGGAGTACACAGACGAATTGACCCTGGGTCGTTCCATTGAAAACAGACAACTTTTTAAACCGGAATAATTATTCTTTATGGAACATACATTCCCTCTTTCTTGGCTTTTGATTTCTTTTGCAGCCTATACGGCTTTGCTGTTCTTTGTTTCATGGATTACTTCACGCAAGGCAGACAGTCAGTCTTTCTTTTTGGGTAACAGAAAATCTCCTTGGCCCATTGTGGCTTACGGAATGATAGGCACCTCTATAAGCGGGGTGACTTTTATTTCTGTTCCGGGCAATGTGATGAACGAGAATTTCTTTTACATGCCCCTTGTTCTTGGTTTTGTATTTGGATACATAGTCATTGCCCGTGTGTTACTGCCTCTGTATTACAAAATGAACGTAACTTCCATTTATTCGTACTTGGAAGAGCGGTTTGGCTTTACAACGTACAGAACGGGCTCTGCTGTTTTTATGGTTTCCCGGGTATTGGGAGCTGCCGTAAGGATTTTTGTAGTAGTTCTTGTGTTGCATACGTTCTTTCCGGAAGGGTCTGTTTCTTTTTGGGTAGTTGCTGCGGTCTTTATGTTTTTGATTTTTCTGTACACATTTAAAGGAGGGGTCAGAACCATCATCTGGACCGATGTGCTACAAACCACGTTTATGCTATTGGCCGTCATTTTAACCGTAGTTTCTATTTCAAGAGCTATGGAGTGGAATTTGGGGCAAATGACCCGTGCTGTAGTAGAAACGGACTATTCGCGCTGGTTTAATTGGGATTGGAGTGCTTCTAACAATGCCGTAAAACAATTTATAAGCGGGATTTTTATTACCATTGTTATGACAGGGCTAGACCAAGAAATGATGCAGAAGAACTTGTCTTGTAAGGATTTAAAATCTGCACAAAAGAATATTTATTCCACCAGCGTGATTCTTGTGGTGGTCAATATACTGTTTCTGACATTAGGCGCTTTAATGGCTATCTATGTGAATGACCATCTTGGCGGAATGCAGGGAATTGGGCTGGCAGATGCGATGGGAACATTCAGCAAAGCTCAAACTGACAAGCTGTTCCCGGTTATTGCATCGCAATACCTTGGACTTGGCGTAGGACTGTTCTTTATTATCGGGCTTATTTCTGCATCGTACCCCAGTGCCGGAGGAGCACTTACGTCGTTGACAACTTCTTTCTGTATTGACTTTTTGGATTTTAACAAAAGAGATGATTTGCAGCAAGAGAAGAAAGACAGTATACGAAAAACGGTCCACGGAGCTTTTGCCGTTCTGTTTTTTCTGATCCTTTTGGTATTGCATCTGGTGAACAACCAGGCCATCATAAACCTTGTTTATTTATTGGCAGCTTATACATATGGACCGTTATTGGGCTTTTTCTTTTTTGGTATTTTAACCAAATACAAAACAAAAGACAAGGTAGCCCCGTACATTGCCCTTGTCGCTCCTGTTCTATGTTATTTGCTGGACCTGGGGTTCAAAACATGGTTTGACTTTGGTTTGGGATTTACCATTCTCATATGTAATGGTTTGTTTACATTTCTGGGTATGTGGCTCTTTAGGGAACGGGAAGGGGAGCGGTCTTCTGTGTAAGCCATAAAGATTCTTCATACGTAAGTAATGGAGACAAGGTGTTAAAAACGTGACTGTTGTAGTTGTTTAACCACTTGATTTCCCAATCCTCCAAAAGTTCAATCAGGAGAGGAGACGTATCTATATGGCATAAGGTCATGGTTTCAAAGCCAAGCCATTCACCAAATTCATTTTCCTTCAACACTTGGCATAACAGGATGTTTTCATGCCTTACTCCGTGAGAGCCTTCACGGTACAGGCCGGGTTCATTGGAAGTAAGCATACCCGGTAGTATGTCCTGGTCTCTCCAAGTCATTCTGATGTCTTGCGGGCCTTCATGTACACACAAAAAATGCCCTACTCCGTGTCCTGTTCCGTGACCGTAATTTCTATAATATTTCCAAAGCGGTTCTCTGGCCAGCATGTCCAAATGAGTTCCTTTAGTGCCAGAAAGGAAAACAGCGGTACTCAAAGCCATCATTCCTTTAAGGGCAATGGTGTAATCTTCCCTTTCCAGTGGCGATAACGGCCCCAAAGGAACGGTACGTGTTATGTCTGTAGTACCCGACAAATATTGGCCTCCCGAATCTATCAGATACAAGCCCTTCTTTTCCAATAAGCTACCTTCTTCTGCCCCATGGTTGTAGTGAGGAAGCGCAGCGTTGGAGCCGTAAGCAGAAATGCTTTGAAAGCTGTCCCCCATGGCCTCTTCCGATAAGGCTCGTATCCAAGATAATTTTTTAGAAACGCTTTTTTCTGTAAGGAGACTTCCGGCTTCCAGCTCTTTTTCCAGCCAAAATAAAAAGCGTTCCATGGCTACTCCGTCACTTAAAAATGCTTTTCTGAAACCGTTTATTTCCACTTGGTTTTTAATGGCTTTTTCTAAGATAACGGGAGAGGGAAAATCGTGTATGTTTTCTTTTCCCGGGTGGATTACCAATTGGTTGAAGATGCTGTAACTTAATGTATTACCGTCAGTCATTACTCGGGCTTCCTGTGGTAGTTCCTGCAATGCGTTTGTCAACGAACCGTAAGGAGATGTTACAATGCCTTGTTTAGCCAGGGATTGTTCTACTTTCTCTCCTATTTTGCCCGGAGTAATAAAGAGGGTGGCTTCTTCCATGCCAATAAGAGCATAGGAAATGACAACGGGATTAAAGGGTATGTCGTGACTGCGAATGTTAAAAAGCCAGGCAATCTGATCCAATGCATTCAATACTATATGCGTGCATCCTGCATCGTGTACTTTTTTTCTTAACTCTTCGATCTTCCGGTGTGCTTCCTTTCCGCTGTATTTTTCTTCTAATATAAATACGGGATTCATGGGAAGAGGCGGTCTGTCCGGCCACAGTGGGGTCAGAAAATCTGTTTTGTCTTTTACTTTGCCTTTTATAGGAGCAAGGGCTTTTTTTAGTTTTTCTACTTCTTGGTACGGCATGCAGCTTCCGTCAATGCCTATAACAACATCCTCTTGCATTTCAGAAGCAAGCCATTGAGGGTAGTCTACGGCTCCCGGAACACGCAGGGGATGGATGGTAAACTCAGTATCTTCCAGCTCTTGTGCGGCCTGAATGAAATAACGAGTATCTGTCCAAAGCCCGGCGTGTGTTTTTGTTATAACAACCGTTCCGTAAGACCCGGTAAACCCCGAAATCAATTTTCTTTGCTGCCAGCGTTCCGGCAGGTACTCGCTGTTATGGGGATCTGTTCCGGAAATGACAACGGCATCCCATTTTTGTTCATCCATAAGGGAGCGGAGTTGTCTTATTTTTCCCGTAACGTTGTTCGTTGTGCTCATTTTTGTGTTTTTTGACTATTAATATGAAACCAAACCAATCCAATGACGCTGGTAAAGCCAACGCAACTGAACAGCAACCACAGGTAATCCGGTCTGCCCAGGTTGTCTACAAAATGGTTGTACAGAGGAGCTCCAATAAAGCCTCCTACAAAACTTCCTATAACGCTGCAAAAAAAGGAATATCCCATATACAACCCTTTTTTATCTGGCGGAGCAATCAGACCCACAAAAGAGTTAAACTTTGGATGTGCCGTCATTTCTCCTAAGGTGAAAACAATACACCCTGTAATAAAAACCCAGGCATTACCGGAAATAGCCAATATGGCCATACCTACCGTACCCATAGTAATCCCCGCAATGATGGTAGGTACGGCTTTAAGCCTGTTAACCAACTTAGATACAAACAGTTGTAACAGAATGATAACCCCGGCATTCAGTACAGTAACGTGCTCTACATCAAAGGCCCAAGTAGTTGGCTTCTGAGTAAAAAGAGAAAGAAAAGAATTGACAGCGTTATTGACCGGTTCCATATTCATATGCTCGCTTACGTACCACAGAACGGTACCGTACATTTGGAAATACATAATCCAAAACCCCGAGTAGATGAGGATCATAAGTATGAACCTTTTGTCTTTAAATACAGAAACCAGATCTTTTATAATTTTAGCAAAAGAACCGTCTTCCCGTTTTCGTACCGGTTCTTTGTACAAAAACACATTCATTAATAACAGTATAACTCCGGCAGCGGCGGCCATCCAGAACACATAGCTGTACGAGTGTTTTTTTAAAGTAGGAACAAGGATCAGAGGGAAAAGAAAAGCACCCAGGTTGATGGACCAGTAAAATATACCAAAGCCAAGTGTAGAGTTATTTTCTGTAGTGGAGTGGGCAATGGTGCCGGATATGACCGGTTTGAACAAGCCGGCACCAACGGCCATGATAATAAGCGAGGCAAATACAAGTCCATACGAAGTCATACAGCCTGTTAGGAAATAACCTAAAGCCAGGCAGGAAAACGATACCATAAGCAGGTTTCGAAAACCATACCTGTCTGCCAGTGCACCTGCAAACAAAGGAATAAAGTACAAAAGAGGAGGAATGGTACCCATAATGGCTCCGGCAGCTTCTCTGGAAAAACCCAGACCGCCTTCACCCGGTGAAAGAACAAGATAAACAGAAAGAATGGAAAGCACGCCGTAGTATGCACCTCTTTCAAAGAACTCCATACCAATGGCAGTCCAGTAATTTTTTGGAAAGGATCGAATTCCGGATTCAGGTTTTTTCATGGTAAATGTGAATAATATTGAAACTGCTAAGTTACATTCTTTTGATAATTAAAAAATAACATTTACTTTTGCAGCCCCTTGTAAAGGGATTATAAATAAAGTCTAACAATCTAATTCTTACTGAAATTAATTACATGGCAAAAGAAAAAGAGTTGTCCCCAAAAAAAGTCCTGGAAGAAATGCAGGATCCCGATGATATAGTTATCCGGGAAAAAGAAAAAACAGAAGATTACTCAGAAGAGGTTTCTGAAGTCTCTGATACTCCTAAAAACAGAATGAGCAATGTCTCTATTCCCGGTGATCAATTTGACTGGGATGTGTTTGAAAAAGAAACTGTTTATGATAAAGACAGGAGTATTATTGAAGAACAATACCTTCAAACACTCAATAAAATTATTGAAAACGAGATTGTAGAAGGAACCGTTGTTACCCTTAACAAAAGAGAAGTCATTGTTAACATTGGCTTTAAGAGTGAAGGGGTTATTTCTATTAACGAGTTTCGTTACAACCCGGAATTGGCAGAAGGTGACAAGGTAGATGTATACGTAGAAACTGCAGAGGACAGGAAAGGACAGTTAATCATATCGCATAAGAAAGCCAGATCTTTGCGTTCATGGGACCGCATTAACGAGGCCTATGATAAAGATGAAATTGTCAAAGGATATATTAAGTGTCGCACTAAAGGTGGTATGATTGTAGATATCTTTGGCATTGAGGCTTTTCTGCCCGGATCACAAATAGACGTTAAGCCCATTCGTGACTACGACATTTACGTTGATAAAACCATGGAGTTCAAAATTGTTAAGATCAACCATGAGTACCGAAATGTGGTAGTATCTCATAAAGCTTTGATAGAGGCAGAACTGGAAGCTCAGAAAGCCGAAATCATAAGCAAGCTGGAAAAAGGTCAAATCTTGGAAGGAACCGTCAAGAACATTACTTCTTATGGAGTCTTTGTAGATTTAGGAGGCGTGGACGGATTGATTCATATTACCGATTTGTCTTGGGGCAGAATCAATCATCCGGAAGAAATTGTACAGCTTGATCAAAAGATCAACGTAGTTATCCTTGATTTTGATGATACGAAAAAACGCATAGCTTTAGGTCTGAAACAACTCACACCGCATCCGTGGGATGCTTTGGGTGAGGACATTGCTGTAGGCACTGTGGTGAAAGGTCGAGTGGTAGTTATGGCAGATTACGGAGCGTTTGTTGAAGTACAGCCCGGCGTGGAAGGATTGATTCACGTAACAGAAATTTCTTGGTCATCTCATTTGCGCAGTGCTCAGGATTTCTTGAAAGTAGGGCAGGAAGTAGATGCCGTAGTACTTACTATTGATAAAGAAGAAAGAAAAATGTCTCTGGGAATCAAGCAACTGAAACCAGATCCTTGGGCATCTATCAATGAAAAGTATCCTGTAGACTCAAGGCATATGGCCGTAGTCAGGAATTTTACAAACTTTGGAATCTTTGTAGAGCTGGAAGAAGGAGTGGAAGGATTGGTTCATATAAGTGATTTGTCTTGGTCAAGAAAAGTGAAGCATCCTTCTGAGTTTACTTCTATAGGAGAAGAAATTGAGATTGTTGTTTTGGAAGTTGACCAAGAAAACAGAAGGCTTCGTTTAGGACACAAACAGCTGGAAGAAAATCCATGGGAAGTTTTTGAAACTGTCTTTACTCCCGGTTCTATTCACGAAGGTACCATAACTCAGTTTGCAGACAAAGGGGCTACAGTTACCTTGCCCTATGGAATTGAATGTTTTGTTGGGCAGAAAAACTTAGTAAAAGAAGATGGATCTGAGGTGACGTTGGAAGAGAAACTTCCTTTCAGAGTAATGGAGTTTAATAAAAACAGCAAACGAATTTCAGTTTCTCACACCCGTACTTGGGAGCAGGAAACTAAAAAGGAACCTGTCCATAGGGAACGTACAGAATCAGATGCTGAAAGCACACAAAAGGCTGTCAGAAAATTGAAAGCCAATCTGGAGAAAACAACATTGGGTGATATTTCCGAGTTAGCTGCACTTAAATCAGAAATGGAACAGAATGCCGCTAACGCTGACTAGTTTAGGTTGCGCTTCGGCACTTCCTACAAAAGAAAATTACTTTACCGCTCACGTATTGCATATACGTGGGCGGTCTTTTTTGCTGGATTGTGGAGAAGCCACACAGTTGCGTCTTAAGCAGATGGGCATTTCTTTAGGATCTTTGGATCGTATTTTTCTAACGCATTTGCATGCCGATCACGTGTTTGGTCTTCCGGGAATGCTCTCTTCTATGCATATGCTGGAAAGGGAAAAACCGCTTTATGTATACGCGCCCAAAGGATTGGAGAAATTGATTGATTTCTATTTTGATTTTTTAAACAGGGAGGATTCTTCTTTTCCGATCATTCATAAAGTGGTGGAGGGAGAGGAAGTTTTTCCTGTGTACGAAGGAGATACAGCTACTGTTTTTGCTTTTCCTTTGCTCCATGGAATCCCTTCGTACGGCTATTTATTCAAGGAAAAACCGGTACGAAAGAGCAAACCCAGATCGGTTGCATATTGTACAGATACAGCTCCGTTTCCCGAGTTGTCTACGTGGGTTAAGGGAGTAGACCTCTTATTTCATGAAGCGACCTACCTGGAAGAGGATATAAAGGCTGCTGAAAAATACAAGCACAGTACGGCACGCCAGGCAGCTCAAACAGCCAAGGATGCCGATGTGAGAAAATTGCTGTTGGGACACTTTTCTTCCCGATATAAAGATATTCATGCTTTTCTTACACAGGCTCAAGAGGTATTTCCCAATACGGAATTAAGTTTGGAGGGATGTGTTTTTACAGTACCCAGGCAGTTGACTTAATTTGCTACTTTTGTGCTATGAAGAACAGATGTAAAAACGGATTACTACAAAAGACCAGCTTCTTGTTTGTCTTTATCTTGGCACTTCCTTTTCAGATATTTGCTCAGGTGGAAAGTGTAAACGAGCATATGAGCAAAGTGGGGCAAGCTTTTTTCATTATCAACCAATATTACCCCGACTCTATAGATACAAAGGAGATAACCGATGAAATGATTAGAACACTGGTTGGAGAACTGGATCCTCACTCTTCGTACGTCCCAGCAGAAGAAGTACAGGCACAGAGCGAACCACTGGCAGGGAATTTTGAGGGAATAGGCATTGAATTTACCATATTGCGTGATACTCTGGTAGTGGTAACCCCGGTAGCGGGAGGCCCCTCGGAATGGGTAGGTATTCAAGCAGAAGACAGGATTGTGGCTGTTGATGGTGTAGCTATTTCTTCTCCGGAACTTACTAACCAAAAAGTGTTTGACTTGTTGCGCGGTCCTAAAGGTACGCGTGTGTTGCTTACAGTAGTACGCAAGCGAGAAAAGGAGCCTTTGCAGTTTCAGGTAGTTCGTGATAAGATTCCCATTCACAGCGTAGATGCTGATTACTGGGCTGCTCCGGGAATTAGGTATATAAAGCTTAATAAATTTGCATTAACTACGCAGGAAGAATTTATAGAGGCGTTCAGGCATTTGGAAGAAATGCCCAAAGGACTGATTTTGGACCTGCAAGGCAACGGAGGCGGTTTTATGGGAGCGGCACTTTTTTTAGCAGAACAGTTTTTGAAAAAAGGACAGCTGATTTTATATACAGAAGGGAAAAATAAGAGGCGTCAGGAAATAAAGGCCTCCGGAATGGGGTTTTTCATTAATACACCGGTTGTGGTTCTTGTGGATGAAAGGTCCGCCTCGGCAAGTGAAATTGTAGCCGGAGCGCTTCAGGACTGGGATAGAGGAGTCATTGTGGGACGCCGGTCTTTTGGAAAGGGGTTGGTACAACAGCTCTTTCCGCTGAACGATGGTTCTGAGTTGCGGTTGACTGTGGCACGTTATCACACTCCCAGTGGCCGGGTAATCCAATCGCCTTACCGTATGGGAGAAAAAGAGGCGTATTACAGGGACTTTCTGGAAAGGTATGAAAAAGGCGAATCTTTTAGCCGAGATAGCGTTCATATTCCCGACTCGCTGGTATACAGAACATTAGTAGAAGACAGGGTGGTCTATGGAGGAGGCGGAATTCTGCCCGATGTTTTTGTTCCGGCAGACACTACGTATTTTTCTTCGTTTTACTTACAATTGGCCAGAAACGGTATAGTTACTGAGTTTATGAACGATTATCTGGATAAAGAAAGAGGGTATTTATCCGGTCTTTATAAAAGTTTTGAGGATTTTGACAAGCAGGTACCTGTAGCACTTGTTCCGTTTGAAGGGCTTTTGGAGTATGCGGCTACTCAAGGTATAGTGCCGGAAGAAAAAGATCTGGAAGTGTCTGAATACCACATACGAATGCAAATAAAAGCTTTGATGGCTTCCCGGTTGTTTGGCCAGGAGTTTTTCTATAGGGTGATAAACCGGGTGTTACCGGAATACAACAAAGCACTGGAAGTGATAAACGGTTTGTTGTAACAGCTGCTAAAGGGTGTTGCAGTAGCTGCTAGGAGCGGCTTTCAATAACGCCGGACCCCAACAATTCTTCGTCTTTGTACCACACGGCAAACTGTCCCGGTGTTATGCCGCGCTGAGGTTCATGAAAACAAATCTGCATCGTATTAGCATCATAAGTGAGCATAGCTTCCTGTAACGGCTGACGGTAGCGAATGCGAACCGGGTAAGACTTCTCTTCTCCTTGTTGCATTTGCATACTGGGACGAACCCAATGAACGTCCTCAGCGGCCATGGACAGGGAGTTGTGATACAATCCCGGGTGATCTTGTCCTTCCCCTACGTATACGGTATTGGATTCTATATGGGTACTAAGGACAAACAACGGTTCTTTATGACCGCCAATGTTCAGTCCTTTCCTTTGTCCTATAGTAAAGTAATGGGCTCCGTTATGCTTTCCAATGACTTGGGTAGAACCATCACGGAATACTTCCACTACATGGCCGGAGCGGGGTTTCAGATGCTGTTGCAGGAAAACGGGCAGATCTACTTTGCCCACAAAGCAAATGCCTTGTGAATCTTTTCTGTCCGAAGTGGGGAGTCCGTTTTTTCTGGCCAGTTCACGTACTTCATTTTTTGTCAGATGTCCTATAGGAAATAGTGATTTTGAAAGTTGCTGCTGGTTGAGCTGGCATAGAAAATACGACTGGTCTTTGTTGGGATCGGCTCCTTTCAGCAACTTGTACTCACCCTCATCTGTTTGCTCTATTCTACAATAATGTCCGGTAGCTACTTTGTCGGCTCCCAGAGCGAGAGCTTCTTCTAAAAAAACATCAAATTTAATTTCTCTGTTGCACAGTATATCCGGATTGGGAGTCCTGCCTTTTGCATATTCAAAGAACATATAATCTACTACTCGTTCTTTGTACAACCGGCTTAGGTCTGTGTAATGAAAAGGTATATTGAGTTTGTGTGCAACAAGTTTGGCCAAATCCAGGTCTTCCTCCCAGGTGCACTCAGATTGCAAGGTGCCGGTAGTGTCGTGCCAATTGCGCATAAAGAGGGCCATTACGTCATGTCCTTGTTGTTTTAAAAGCAAGGCAGCAACAGAGGAATCTACTCCTCCCGATAATCCAACGGCTATTTTCATACAATAAAAAAGGGTAAGCTTAATGTATCGCACCGCTACAACCACCTACCCTTGCTGTCTTCCAACCCTGGGGGAGTTCAGTGGGAGCTGGTCGTACACGACTTACCCATTGCAAAGGTACAAAAAATCAAAAAGAATCAAAAAGAATCAAAACCAAAAGGGATCAGGTCTTTAACACTTTTAAAAATATGAACTTCATTCTCGTTTATAAGAAGAACGCGTATGGGAGACCCAGCGCGTTTTTCACTTTCCAGCAAAACCTGACGACAAATTCCACAAGGAGAGGCTGTGATGGCAACGGCGCTAATTTTTGAAGTAGGGTAATTGGCATGTGTATAGGCAATCACAGAGCGTTCAGCACAGATACCGGCAGGGAAAGAGGCATTTTCCTGGTTACTCCCTGTTAAAATATGTCCGTTGTCTAAAAGAACGGCAGCCCCTACTTTGAATTGCGAATAGGGAGCGTATGCGTTCTGAGCCGCTTCTGTTGCTTTGACAACAAGTAGGGCATCTGTCCTGTCTAAGTGGTCTTTAGGTGATTGTATATAGTCAATGTTAAGGCTGTGCCTGTTCATGGTGTATAGGGGGTTAAGAAGACAAATATAATAATTTATACTACATTTGCACCATGTTTAAAACGTGTCTAAATAAGGCATTTTTTTTAGTTCTTTGCGTTTTTCAAATGTGCTTAGCACACCCTGCCGCCTCTGAGCCTAAGGGAAATTTACATAGATTAACCAGAAAACAATATATAGAAAAATATAAAGACATTGCTGTTAGGCAGATGCATGCCTATGGAATCCCGGCCAGCATTATCTTGGCACAGGCTTGTTTGGAATCAGGAGATGGGAACAGTCGCTTGGCTCGTCAGGCGAATAACCATTTTGGGATCAAATGTCACGAGTGGGAAGGTGACAGGATATACCACGATGACGACGCACCGGGAGAATGTTTTCGTAAGTATAGGACTGCGGAAGACTCCTTTTTTGATCATTCGGTATTTCTTCGTACGCGTCCCAGGTATGCCTCTCTTTTTGATCTTGAAAAAACAGACTATAAAGGATGGGCTCACGGATTAAAACAAGCAGGATATGCTACCAATCCGCGTTATGCTCTATTGCTTATTGAAATGATAGAGACGAATGGCCTATACTTGTACGATTTGCTGCTGCCACAAGAGGAAGCAACAGAAGGTTTTCCGAGAGTTTTTGTACCTCAGTATGCAGCGGACAGTGCTCATGAAGGAGTATTTTCTATAGATGTGGAAAGAAGGGTTATGAAAACAAACGGAGTACGTTATGTGTTATCTGCACCGGGAGATACGTACCGTTCGCTGGCAGCAGAATTCGGGCTTTTTACTCGTGAACTTATGCGTTTTAATGACGTCCCGCACAAAACCGGTCTAGCGGTTGGTGAAAAAGTGTATTTGGAGCGTAAAGCTAAAAGGGCTTCTTCTGCAGCTCCGGTACAGATTACGCTTTCGGATGAATCTTTGACAGAGGTAGCACAACGTTACGGCATTCGTCTAAATGCATTGCGCAAGTTGAACCCGGGAATGGAAGAGTTTCCGGTACAGGGAACTTTAATACGTTTGAGGTAAGATATAGTAATTATGAAGAAAAAATCTCTGGTACTTTTTATTGTTCTGCTTGTTTTATCAGCAGCTTTATTTGTAACGGGAAAGTATTACTTTACATTTTATCACGCCAATATTATAACAGAAGACGGTGGAAATGAGGTGCTTCTTGTTCCATATGGCTCAAGTTTTGACCAATTGATGGATAGCCTTACACAGAACAGACACTTGACATACAGGAATACTTTCCTATGGGCTGCCCAACAGAAAAAACTAATGGAAAACGTAATTCCGGGAAGGTATGAGATTTGGGACGGAATGACTAACAAAGAATTGGTCAGGAAACTATCTATGGGTTGGCAGGATCCGTTGAATATTACGTTATCGGGTACGGTAAGGACTTTTGAAAGATTGGCACAGGTGCTTTCCGGAAAGTTGGCTATGGATGAAGAGACTTTATTGGAAGGCCTTAGAAACGATTCGCTAGTGGCTACCTATGGTTTTGACTCCGTTAGTCTTAGGGCCATGTTTATTCCCAACACGTACCAAGTATATTGGACCATTTCTGTAAAACAACTATTGGACAGAATGTTCCGTGAGTATAAAATCTTTTGGACCCCAGAAAGAAAAGAGAAGGCAAAAGAAATAGGATTGGATTTGTTACAGGTAAGTACTTTGGCGTCAATAGTTTATGAGGAAACAAAGAAGGTTGACGAAATGCAAGATGTGGCCGGGGTATATATGAATAGACTGCGCATTGGCATGCCTTTGCAAGCCGATCCCACCCTCATATTTGCTGCACAAGATTACTCCATTCGCAGGGTATTGCAGAAACATACAAAAATAGAGTCTCCCTACAACACGTATAAGTATAGAGGACTCCCTCCGGGGCCAATTTCGGTGCCTTCCATAGAGGCTATTGATGCCGTTTTACATTACAACCGGCACAATTATTACTACTTTTGCGCCCGTGAGGATTTTAGCGGATATCACAATTTTGCAGCAACACATGGACAGCATATGACGAATGCAAGGAGGTTCCAAAAGGCGCTGACAGAGCGTCTTAAAAATGAAAACAACGCATCATGAACAAACCCGTTCTGTATTTGATTCCGGCGCCACTGGGCAATACAGAAGTATCTGCTGTACTTCCGCAAGATCACATAGCCTTAGTTAGGACGTTGAAATACTTTGTTGTAGAAGAGTTACGAACGGCCCGCAGGTATTTGTCTGCTATGGAACTATCACCTGAATTGATAGAACTGAACGTGTTGAACGAACATACGCCTTATGAAGCATACCATGGATTGTTGGATCCCCTCAGAAGGGGGTATTCTATGGGTATGATATCAGAGGCTGGGCTTCCCGCAGTGGCAGACCCGGGAGCGGAACTGGTGGCACTGGCTCATAAAGAAAGGTATGAAGTAGTACCTTTGGTAGGACCTTCATCATTGATGATGGCGTTGATGGCATCGGGACTGAACGGACAAAGTTTTGTTTTTCACGGATACCTTCCGGTCAAGGCTGCCTTACGTGAAAAAAAATTACGAGCATTGGAAAAACTTTCAGCTAAAACTCAGCAAACTCAAATATTTATTGAGACTCCTTACAGGAACCATCAGCTCTTTCAATCCCTTATAACGTGTTGTTCCGGTGAAACACGACTGACCCTTGCCATAAACCTTACGTTGCCGGATGCTTTTATTCGTACAAAAACTATAGAAGAGTGGAAACTCAATAGACCCGATTTTGAAAAGGCTTACAAGAAGAAGCCTTGTGTGTTTTTAATTTTGGCTTAAATACTATGGCTACCATTCATTTACAAGATTTAAAATTTTTTGCTCATCACGGTTGTTTTGACGAAGAGCGTGTGATAGGAACGTATTTTTTAGTAGACGTGGAGCTGACCGTAGAACGCTGTCCGGCTCTTTATTCGGACAGACTGGAAGATGCCATTGATTATGCAGAGGTATATAAGCATATAGCTGACGAGATGGAAAAAGCCAGTCGATTGCTTGAACACGTTGCCGGTCGCATACTCCGTTGTTTGCTTTCTGTCTATGCCCTTGAAAGCTGCAAAGTTGTCGTTTCAAAATTATCGCCGGCCCTTGGAGGTGAGGTAGGCAAGGCTTCTATAACCTTGACAGAGAAAGATTTGACTGATGAATGAAAAGAAAAAATTTGCTATTGTTACGCTAGGATGTAAACTCAACTATGCAGAAAGTGCTTCTATGGCAAGGGAGTACCTTAAAAAAGGCTATCGGCAAACAACTCCTTCTGCAAAAGCAGATGTATACATCATCAACACGTGCTCTGTTACGGAACATGCCGACAAGAAAAGCAGACAGGCCATACGAAAGGTGCTAAGGCAGAACCCCGATGCATACGTGGTAGTAACGGGTTGCTCGGCTCAGCTCAGACCTAAGGTGCTTGGCCAAATGGAAGGAGTGGGTGCTTTGTTGGGAACGGGATACAGAGACCGTGTTGTAGACGTTACCGAGCAGGGTCAGAAAGGAACGGTTCTGCTGGGGCCTTGCCACGCAGACGGAAGGTTTTTCCCGGCATACTCTGCTGTTGGTAATAGAAAAGACAGAACCCGTGCTTTTTTAAAAGTTCAAGACGGTTGCGATTACCGCTGTACGTATTGTACCGTTCCGTTGGCCAGGGGAAAAAGTCGCAATATTTCCATACATGAAGTCGTAAAACAGGCCGAGGAAATTGCAGCAAGCGGAGTGAAAGAAATTGTTCTGACCGGGGTGAATACGGGCGATTTTGGTAAAACAACCGGAGAAACATTTCTGGAATTGCTGGAGGCTTTGTCGGGCGTTTCCGGCATTGCTCGTTACAGGGTTTCCTCTGTGGAACCCAACCTGCTTACAGAGGAAATCATACGTTTTATAGCAGAAACAGAAAATTTCTTGCCGCATTTTCATTTACCTCTGCAAAGCGGTAGCGTAGAGATATTGAAAAAAATGCGACGCAGGTACCACCCACAGCTCTTTAAAGAAAGAATACGGTACATCCGGTCGCTATTGCCTTATGCTTTTATTGGGGTTGATGTGATAGCCGGATTCCCGGGAGAAACAGAGGAGGATTTCTTTCAAACGTACAATCTGTTGAAAGAAGTAAGTCCTTCTTTCTTGCATGTATTTCCTTTCTCGTTGCGCCCGGGGACACGTGCAGCAGAACTTCCTGTTTCTGAAAGAATAAAGGATAATGTGATTACAGAAAGAACCAATCAATTATCACAACTGTCTGATGTTTTGTACACCTTGTTTATGCAAGCGAACAAAGGAAGAAAAGAAGAAGTTTTGTTTGAAGGCAGGGCATCAGGCGGGAAAATGCATGGCTATACAAGAAATTATATACGTGTGGAACGGCCGTACGATGAAGCAAAAATAAATACGATAGAAAAAATATTGCTATAACGCATAACAGGGTTTACAAGAAATATGTACCGGGATCTTTTTAAAGTTTTTTTCAGAATAGGAGCGTTTACCATTGGTGGTGGATTGGCTATGATACCTATTGTTGAACGGGAAGTGGTAGAAAGAAAAAAATGGATTACTAAAGAAGATTTTACTGATATCCTGGCCGTTACACAAACCTTACCGGGTGTTATTGCCGTTAACATGGCGGTAGCGGTGGGGTACCGTATAAAAGGATTAAAAGGTTCCCTTGTGTCTGTGCTGGGTGCCGTACTGGCTCCCTTCTTCTCTATTTTGTTGATTGCTATGTTCTTCCAAGCGTTTCGTGAGAATCCGGTAGTAGAACGTATTTTTATGGGTATGCGTCCCGTGGTAGTTTCTTTGATTGCCGTGCCGGTGATTACTACCATGCGCTCTGTGGGTGTTACGCTGTCTTCTGTGTTGATTGCGGTTTTGTCTGCTCTTCTCATTTGGCTTTTTGGGATTTCACCCATATGGATTATCCTGGCTGCCGGAGCAGGAGGGTATGTTTGGTTTCGTATGGATAAAAAAAGGGGAAAAAGAAAAAGCTTATGATTTACATAAAACTTTTTTATACGTTCCTTAAAATAGGCTTCTTTTGTTTTGGAGGAGGGTATGCTATGTTATCCCTTATACAGAACGAGGTGGTATTGCATCACGGGTGGTTGAGTATGGAAGAATTTTCAGACATCCTGGCCGTTTCTCAAATGACACCGGGACCCATTGCCATCAATGCAGCCACATATGTAGGCTATACAGCAGCAGGCGGCAATGTGCTGGGTTCTGCCATGACTACATTGGCGCTTATATTGCCTTCTGTCACGCTTATGTCTATAGTGAGCAGGATATTCATGAAATACAGCAAAAACGAAATGGTTCAAGGTGTTTTTAGCGGAATTCGCCCCGTAGTTGTAGGGTTAATAGCCTCGGCAGCCTTGATCATGGCCACTCCGGAAAACTTTGTAGATTACAGAAGCTATTTGATCTTTTCAGCTGCTTTTATGGCGGCTTATTTTTATAAGGTTCACCCCATTTTACTCATGTTGCTAGGAGGGTTCGCAGGGTATTTGATGTATTGAGGTGGCTAACGTTCCCGAGTCGTTTTATTTCAGTAAATTTGCAGTTTTGGAATCGTCCTTATGCTATTCGAACTTCATGCACCGTACGAACCTGCCGGAGATCAACCGCAGGCTATAGAGCAGTTGGCTGATCTTTATAGTAAAGATACGCAAGCGGCTGTATTGTTGGGCGTTACCGGTTCCGGAAAAACGTTTACCATGGCCAACCTGGTAGAAAAAATACAACGTCCCACATTAGTTATAAGCCATAACAAAACGTTAGCCGCTCAGTTGTATGCAGAGTTCAAAGTATTCTTTCCCAAGAATGCCATAGAATATTTTGTTTCTTATTACGATTATTACCAACCGGAAGCCTACTTACCCGTTACCGACGTTTATATAGAAAAAGATTTAAGCATCAACGATCAGATTGAAAAGCTGCGGCTGAGCACCTCGTCTGCCTTGTTGAGCGGAAGAAGAGATGTGTTGGTGGTATCCAGCGTTTCCTGCCTGTACGGCATTGGAAATCCGGACGATTTTCATGCCAATACCATCACGTTAAAAACGGGACAAAAAGAAAGCTTTAACAAATTGTTGTACAGGCTGGTAGACGCCTTGTATTCACGGAACGAAAACGAGTTCAAACGTGGCACCTTTCGCGTAAGAGGCGATGTGGTGGATGTGTATCTGGCATACGATGATATTGCTTGTCGCATTGCTTTTTGGGGGAACACCATTGAGTCTATTGAAAGGTTAGATCCTGTTACAGGAGGGATCATAGAGCGTGTAGAGGGAATTTCCATCTATCCGGCCAGCGCTTTTGTAACTACTAAAGAAAGGAAAGAACAGGCCATACGCCACATTCAGGACGATTTGACAGAACGGGTAGCTGTATTGAAAGATATGGGTAAGCATTTAGAAGCCAAAAGATTGTTGGGCCGTGTAGAGTTTGATATAGAGATGATGCGTGAGTTGGGATATTGTTCCGGAATAGAAAATTATTCCCGGTATTTTGACGGACGCGCACCGGGAACCAGACCTTTCTGCCTGCTGGATTACTTTCCAAAAGATTTTCTTACCATCATTGACGAAAGCCATGTAACGTTACCACAGATACGGGCTATGTACGGAGGAGATCGTTCCAGAAAAGAAGTGCTGATTGAATACGGATTCAGGCTTCCTGCAGCGGCAGACAACAGGCCTCTGACATTCGATGAGTTTGACAGAGTTATTGGCCAAAGGCTCTATGTTTCTGCTACGCCGGCAGATTATGAGCTGGAAAGGTCGGAGGGAATCATTATAGAGCAGGTGGTAAGGCCCACCGGTCTGCTGGATCCGCCCGTGGAAGTACGTAAAACGGAAGGGCAAATTGATGACTTGATAGAAGAAATCAGACAGTGTGCCTCTAAAGACCAACGCGTATTGGTAACAACGCTTACGAAAAGAATGGCAGAAGAGTTGCACAAATTTCTTCAAAAGGTATACATACGATGTACTTATATCCACTCAGACATTGATACCTTGGAGAGGATAAAAATTCTGGAAGAATTTCAGAAAGGATATTTCGATGTTCTCATTGGGGTAAACTTGCTTAGAGAAGGATTGGATTTGCCTCAGGTTTCTCTGGTGGCCATCTTAGATGCAGATAAAGAAGGCTTTTTGCGTTCGGCTAGAGCCCTTACCCAAACAGCAGGTCGTGCGGCACGTAACGTAGAAGGAAAGGTGATTATGTATGCCGATAAAATTACAGACTCTATGGCCAGAACTATAGAGGAAACAGAACGCAGGCGTAAGAAACAAATAAGTTATAACCGTAAGCACGGAATTACCCCTACACAAGTGGCCAGGAACGTACGTAACACGCTAGACAGAGAGTATCCCAAAGACGGGATGGAGCCATCAGTGTATACCTTGGCAGAAGATCCTGTTATGCAGTCCATGACACCCCAACAATTAGAAAAAGCCATAGCTACTGCCAGGCAAAGGATGGAAGAGGCTGCTCAAAAACTTGATTTTATTGCAGCAGCCAAATTCAGAGACGAAATGTACGTTTTGGAAAAATGGAAAAAATGAAACCACCAATGGTAAATAAAGCAAGGGACCTTGCCGTTCGTAAGCTGGCAGGTATGGTGCGCGGGAACGGTCATCCGTTTATGGAGCACCCCGATGGTGTGGCTGCCATTGTGGAAAAAGAGATTGGCCTTTCTCCCCAAGCCGTTGCTGCTGTGTACCTGCACGAAGCCGGTCGTAATAATCCTGATCTGCAAAAAGAAATAGCAGAAACTTTTGAAGAAGAAGTGATATGTATGGTGTTGGGACTGAACAAGATCTCTACCATAAATCCCCGAGATACCCGATTACAGGCAGAAAATTACAGGAAACTGATTGTTTCTTATTCAACAGATCCGGCTGTTATCCTTATTAAATTGGCAGACAGGTTGGAAATCATGCGTTCTTTAGCGACGTGTTTTTCCAAAAATGAACAAATTAAAAAAGCAACAGAAACCATGATGTTGTACGTGCCTTTGGCACACCAACTGGGGTTGTACAAGATAAAAAGCGAGATGGAAGACTTGTCTTTCAGGGTGTTGCAGCCGGAAGAATACAGGCTGGTTGTCAACAGCCTGAAAGCTTCCGAGATAGAGCGCAACATAATGATAAAACGGTTTTCAGGGCCGTTGGAAAAAGCATTAAAGCAAGCAGGTATTAAGTATGAGTTAAAAAGCCGGACCAAAGCCGTATATTCCATTTGGCGTAAAATGCAGGCTCAGCAATTGGCAGTAGACGAAGTATATGATATCCTGGCCATCCGATTTATCATAGATGCAGACCTTGAAAAAGAAAAAGAGGTTTGCTGGCAGGTATATTCTATAGTCACGCAAATGTATGAGCCTATTCCGGAAAGAATGCGCGATTGGATAACCCTGCCAAAAGAAAGCGGATACGAAGCTTTACATATAACGGTGAAAACTCCGGAAGGTCCTGTAGTAGAAGTTCAGATTCGCAGTAGAAGGATGGATGTAGCGGCCGAGTACGGCATGGCAGCACATTGGGTCTATAAAGGCTTGCGCCATGAACAAGTGTTGCAAGACTGGCTGGGTGGGATACGTAAACGATTAAAAGAGTGGGATAAAGAACAAGACATAAGCGCTGCATACAAGGCTTTTAATCCCAACGAAATTTACGTATTTACTCCGGCAGGAGATTTAAGGCGTTTGCCGGCCGGTGCTACGGTACTCGACTTTGCCTTTGAAATTCACAGCAACATTGGGATTCGTTGTACGGGAGGAAAAATTAACGGTAAAATGTCGCAAGTACGGGATGTTTTGCAGACGGGAGATACAGTGGAGATCCTGACTTCTAAAAACCAGAAGCCTTCCCGGGATTGGTTGGGGTTTGTTGTATCGGGGAAGGCCAGAAACAGAATCCGCCAAAAACTTAGGGAAGAAGAGGTTGCCGAGGCAGCATCCGGCAGGGAAATCTTGGAGCGCAGGCTTAAGAATTGGAAAATAGAACTTTCTCCGGAAGGGTATGCGCAGCTTATGAAGCGGTATAAAATCAAACAAGTTAATGACTTTTATGCGGCCATTGCCAAAGAAAAGATTCCGCTTCAAGAAATAAAATCCTTTCTTTTACAAGAGAAGAAAGAAAAGGAAGAAAAGCAACCGCTCGCCCCTTTTGCTCAGGAACCGGCAGCAAGCATACCTAAATACCGTGATGACGATTACCTGATTATTGACAATAATTTTGGAAGAATTGGGTTTAAACTGGCCAAGTGTTGTAATCCGGTAGTTGGAGATAAAATTTTTGGTTTTGTTTCTGTTAAAGAAGGCATTAAAATTCACAGAATGAGCTGTCCTAATGCGGAAAGGCTCATAACGCAATACCCTTACAGGATTCAGAAAGTAAAGTGGCGTGAAGACGCTACTACGGCTATTTTTCAAACGACCGTTAGGTTTACAGCTTATGAAGAAATGGGATTGGTACAAGAGATTGGAGAGGTAGTCAATAACCTTTCTTTGAACCTACGGGGTTTTCAGCTTTCGGGACAACAAGGAAAAATTACCGGAAGGTTACAGATAGCAGTGAATTCCAATAAGCAAGTAGATTTGTTGTTGTATCATTTAAAGAAAATTAAAGGCATAACTAAGGCCGTCAGAGAATAAACTATGGCAGAAGAGAAGATTGTAGTAAAAGGAGCACGTGTTCATAATTTAAAAAATTTGTCCGTAGCCATTCCCAGGGATAAGTTTGTAGTTATCACAGGAGTGTCTGGGTCGGGAAAATCTTCTTTGGCTTTTGACACCTTGTTTGCAGAAGGTCAACGCCGTTACGTAGAAAGCCTTTCTGCTTATGCCCGTCAATTTTTAGGCAGGATCAAGAAACCCGATGTAGATTTTATTGAAGGAATTCCTCCGGCCATTGCTATTGAACAAAGGGTCAATACACGTAATCCCAGGTCAACGTTAGGTACTTCTACAGAAGTATACGATTATTTGCGATTGTTGTATGCACGTGTGGGAAAAACCTACTCTCCCGTATCGGGAAAGGAGGTAACTCGCCATAGCCAGGAAGACGTGCTGCATTTTATTTTGTCTTTACCCAAGGGAAGTTACGCACTGGTTATGGCTCCTTTTGGCTGGCACGACAAGCTGCGCAGGGTAGAAAAATTGCTTCAGTTACAACAAGACGGGTATTCCCGTTTTTATGATGGAAAACAAATAGTAAGGATAGAAGAAGTCCTTCAAAACCCCGAAGCGTTTGCTGTTGCTGATTTACTGCTTTTAACAGGTCGCGCAGAACCGGGAGACACACCGGATAACAGGGCACGGATCCTGGAATCGGTACGGACTGCTTTTTCTATAGGAGAGGGAGCATTGTTTGTGTATGATGGTAAAAATACCGTTCCTTTTTCTACACGCTTTGAAGCAGATGGCATTACTTTTCAGGAACCGGAAGAGTTTTTATTCAGCTTCAACAGCCCGTTAGGTGCCTGTCCGGAGTGTGGAGGATATGGAAAGATTACCGGCATTGATGAATCTTTGGTGGTGCCGGATAAAACGTTGTCTGTCTACCAGGATGCTATTGCCTGCTGGAGGGGTGAAGTAATGAGTTACTTTAAAAAAGAAGTAATTGCTCATGCAGCCGTTGTGGGTTTTTCCATCCATAAGCCTTATGAAAAGCTGTCTGCTTCTGAAAGGGAATGGTTATGGAACGGGGACGATCATATAACGGGAATTTATGGTTTTTTCAAACATCTGGAATCGGCTCGTTATAAAATTCAAAACAGAATCATGATAAGCCGCTTTACCGGAAAGACACGCTGTCCGGAATGTGGAGGGTCGCGTTTGCGAAAAGAGGCTTCTTATGTTAAGGTCCATGGTAAAAGGATTAACCAGTTGCTGGAAATGACTATTGAAGACTTGTCTGCTTTTATGAAAAAGGTAGAATGGACAGCAAGGGAAAAAGAGATCGCCGGCCGTACTTGGGAGGAAATCACTTCCAGACTTACGTTCTTGAATCAGGTGGGGCTGGGGTACCTGACGTTAAACAGACGTTCCTCTACGTTAAGCGGAGGAGAAAGCCAACGCGTAAACTTAGTCAGTTCTCTGGGGAGTTCTTTGGTGGGAAGCCTATACATTCTTGACGAACCCAGCATTGGGTTGCACCCCCGTGATACAAAAAGGCTCCTTAACTCTTTAAAAGCCTTGAGAGATATGGGAAATACAGTCTTGGTAGTAGAACATGACGAAGAAATCATGAGGGCGGCAGATCAGATCATTGATATTGGACCTTTGGCAGGGAAGGACGGGGGACATCTTATATATCAGGGGCCGCCTCCCGCACCGGGACAATCGGTTGCCAAAAAAGAAAGCAAAACACTCAAATTCCTTTCCAATCCGCAAGTAATTCCTATTCCAAGCAAACGAAGGGCATGGAATTCATACATTCAAGTACTGGGGGCAACACATAATAACCTGAAAGCAATAGATGTTACCTTTCCATTACAAGTATTTACGGCCGTCACGGGAGTGAGCGGATCGGGGAAATCTTCCCTAGTCAGAGATATCCTGTACTATGCACTGGCAAGGAAGTACAACCAGGGCCGGGTGCCTGCTCCCGGCATCTTCGGTAAGCTGGCAGGAGATCTGCACAGGTTGGGAGGAGTTGAACTGGTAGATCAAAACCCCATTGGCAGGTCTTCCCGTTCCAACCCTGTTACTTACATCAAGGCATACGACGACATCCGGAAATTATACTCAGAGCAACCTTATGCACGTATGAACGGATACGGACATTCGCATTTTTCATTCAATATGGAAGGAGGACGCTGTCCCGATTGCCAAGGCGAAGGAATAGTTAAAGTAGAAATGCAGTTTATGGCAGACGTGGTATTGACTTGTGAGTCGTGCAAGGGCAGACGTTTTCAGCCGGACATTTTGGAAGTAAGGTATCAGGAAAAAAATATTTTTGATATTCTGGAGATGACTGTAAAAGAAGCCATTGATTTCTTTTCCAGCCAACAGGAACCGGCCGCTTTGCGCATTGCTCAAAAACTTAAACCTTTGGACGATGTTGGGCTTTCATACATAAAACTGGGACAGAGCAGCAGCAGTTTGAGCGGAGGAGAAAGTCAGCGGGTAAAACTGGCTTATTTCCTGTCTAGAGATTCTATGAAGAACAATCGTTTATTCTTGTTTGATGAACCTACTACAGGGTTGCACGTGTATGATATTGCCAAATTATTACAATCCTTCCATGCCCTTATCAGTAAGGGACACTCTGTGCTTGTAGTGGAACACAACATGGATGTGGTGAAATGTGCCGATTGGATTATTGATTTGGGGCCAGGGGCAGGAGAAAAAGGAGGGTTCTGTTCTTTTGCAGGCACTCCGGAAGAGTTGGCTGCTCGGAAAGACTTACCTACAGGAGCTGCTTTGCATAATAAAATGTTGTAAATTTGCTGTATGAGAAGGAAACTACGGTTGTTGTTGTATAGTACAACGTTGCTTTTGTTATCGGGTCATGGGGTAACTGCACAGACCTCATTGGTAAAAGCAGCGAACCCTACCGAACCTTCTTTTGTACCTGTGTTTTCTGTTGCCGTTCAGATGGGTACAGATATAGGAGGGGCAGCACCGGTTCCTTTACGTGCTGTGGGAGGAGCTTTCAATCCCTATCCAAAATTAAATGCAGCCTTTGGGGCGCGCTTATTACTGGATCTTCATCCACGCTGGTGTTTAGGAGTCAACATCAATTACAAAACGGTGGCTATGGATGCAGATGCCCGCGTTACCAACCAAAAATTCAAAGGAGAGAATACTGTGCAATATTTCACCGGAACTTCTGAAATGTCTATGAGTTTTAGTTTTTTGGAACTTCCTTTGTACGTTGATTTCTTTTTAGGATCAAAAAAACAACATGCCCTTCAGGCAGGTTTTTTTGGTGCATATGCATTTAATCCAAAATTTGTTACGACTGCAATAAAAGGTTTTAATGGTGTAGAACCAGACCGTGTAGATGCTCGGGTAACTGATTCTCCACCTATGGATTTTTCAGCCGTATTAAAGCATTGGGATACCGGTTTACTCTTTGGGTACGAGACAAAAATCACTTCCCGTGTGAGGGCCGGATTGCATTTGATGTTTGGGGTAATGGATATTTTTAAAAAAGGAAACGATTTCTTTGATTATAAAATGCACCAGATACGGGGAAGCATTGTACTCTCGTATGATTTAATCCGTATTTACCAGCGTTGAACGAGGTCCCATAAAACAAAAAACAACCATTCCGTTCTTTTCTTTAGTAAGGGTGGGTGGAGGATATCCGGAGCATCTGTGGGTTTATAGGTGTTCTCATGAACCCCGGAAGTAATCAAAAGAGAAGGAACTTTCAGCTGTGCCAGTACAGACTGCTCTGTCATGGAAAAGTAAATATCTGCAAAAGAAGGACTGTTATAAAAGGAATAATCAATGGTTAATCCTGTATTGTAATACGCATTGCTGTTGTTCAACGACCTCAGAATATGCGGGGGAAGGGTGTCCGCACCCAAAACCAAAACGTAATTTTCTGAATTACTTGGCGGAGCTAGGGTTGTACCTAATTGATCTAAGTTCATATTCAGGCAGATCTGTGCCGGAGGAACCTTTAACAACGTGGCAAAGATTTGTGCACCTGTCATAGAAAACTCCTTGGCATCGTAAGCCACAAAAACAACATTACGTGTTATGGGAGCGCCTTCTTTTTTCATTTTCCCCAATGCATTAGCTAAGGTCAAAAGAACGGCCACCCCCGATGCATTGCTGTCTGCACCGGGATATAGCGTACCGTTAATGACTCCCAGGTGATCGTAATGAGCAGAAATAATTAAGTATTCGTTACTGGCGGGGGTGTCTGCCGGGATCCAACCTACCACGTTACGGCCACGCCTATTCTCTGTACATGTAAATCCTTGAATATAAGAATGGTTATGAGATTTTGGGTTTCCTGTTCCCAGCGGATGCAGACCGTATTCTTTAAACCTGTCAACCAAATAGGTACAAGCGACTACTCCGCCCGGAGTTCCTGTTTCTCTGCCTTGTAACAGGCTGTCTGTTAGGTGATAAACATGAAGCATCATTTTTTGCTCCGTAATCATGCTTGCGTACCGTTCTGGACGAATTGAACCTTCAGGTAAAGAAGTAGTTGTAAGGCCTAAGGAGAAAACAACAGTCAGGAAGCGAAGGCAAAGAAGAGGCATGTTTTATGTATTTAAAGTACAAATAAACAAATTTTCCCGTCAATTTTATACCTTTGAAGAATGGCAAAAAGAATTTCCCTTGTAGTTTTTTTATTTTTCCTGTTTTTTATTGGAGCAGAAAAAGTTTGTGCTCAATATGACAAACAGCAATTTTTTTACCGTGGTCAACATCTTTTATTTGAAGGCCGCTATCAGCAGGCCATTGATAATTTTAATAAACTCATACAGCTTGACCGCAATTTACACGAGGCATATTTTTTCAGAGGCATAGGAAAATACAACTTGGGAGATTTTATGGGAGCTCGTTCAGACTTTGACAAGGCTTTGCAAATACATCCTATTTTTACATTGGCCTATCATTATAGAGCTATAACATACTCCAGACTGGGGGATTATGAGAAAGCGCTTGAAGATTTAAAAGAGGCCATTGAACTGCGGCCGGGATACAACGGCTTGTACTTTAGCCGTGGAGTTACTTACCTGTTATCTCAACAATTTAAATTGGCAGAAGCAGATTTTAATCGGTTTATTCGTCACGAACCTAGGGTTAGTGAAGCGTACCTGAACCGCGGAGCTTGTTATCTGTATTTGAAAGATACGGTAAAAGCATTAAACGATTACAATACGGCTGTATTGCTTAACAAATTTGACCCGGAAGGGTACATAAGGCGCTCCCGCGTATATGCTTTGCAAGAGAGTTATGAAGAGGCCCTGGAAGATCTTAACATGGCTTTATCTTTAGAACCGGACAATTCTTTTGCTTATTTTAATAGGGCTCTGATCAGATACAATCAAGATGACTTGCCGGGAGCACTCGATGACTTGGAACGTGTGCTGAAAGAAGACCCCGGGAACGCCCTTACGTTGTACAACAGGGCTCTTATAAGGACGCAAATTGGGGATTATAACAATGCATTGGATGATTATGATCAGGTAATAGCCATCAATCCAAACAACGTGCTTGCTTATTACAACAGAGCAGCCTTATTTATACAGATGGAACGGTATGGAGAAGCGTTGAGAGATTACAATATGGCCATTGAATTGTACCCCGATTTTGCCAATGCCTATATGAACCGCTCTTACGTTAAAAACCGTATGGGCTTGTTTGCAGCCGCAGAATTAGACTATCAAACTGCGCAGCATAAAGTAAGTGAATATAAAACCAGACTGGGTGACACCACATATTCTGCCTTTGCAGACACAACCCAGCGATTTGACCGACTTTTGGCATTGGATGCCGATTTTGCAAAAAAAGATTTTAACAACGAATTATTACAGTACAAAGACGTAGATATACGGTTGAAGCCTTTGTTTAAACTTCTGGCGGGACAAACAGAAACAGGTACGGCATTGGAACAGCGTTATTATTACGAAGCACTGGAAAAATTCATAGGCAAGCAATCCATACAAGTAAATTTGTTTAGTATAGAGCCGGAGCTGGAACAGGAATACTTGGATTTTCAGAGAGAGCAGATAAAATCATTGGTCACAAGAAACCCGGCATTGGCAGACCTGTACTTTGTAAGCGGTATTCTGGACTTTCAAAGCAAGCAGTTTAATGCTTCGCTGGCTTCTTACAACAAGGCCATTGAAAACGACCCGGGTAATGTGTTTTATTACATGAACAGAGCGGCATTACAAAGCGAAATGATTGAGTTTATAGCTTCTATGGAAAGTAATGTGCAAATCCTTACTTTGGATCAGTCGGGGACAACCAGGACCAAGGTACAGGACCAGGGGAGAAGGGAGTACGACTATTCGGGAGCTATAGACGATCTGGAAAAAGCAGCCATGCTGGCTCCCGACTTTGCTTATGTTTATTACAATTTGGGGAACTTGCATTGTTTGTCGGGCGATTTCCCAAAATCCATTACTAATTACTCCAAATCCATTGAATTGTATCCCTACTTGGCAGAAGCGTATTACAACCGGGGACTGATCCAGATTTACCTGAAAGACAAAGAGAAAGGTTGTATGGATATTTCAACGGCCGGGGAATTGGGCATTAAGGATGCTTATAGTGTTATAAAAAAATTCTGTGTTACAGAACAGTAACACAGAATGTAAAACGATTGGTAAGAATACCGTTTAGTAGGCGTACGATTCTTGTACGTAAGAAGCGTTATTTAGGAAGTCATAAGAAGCTTTAATGCTTTCAAACGGTTCCATATCAAAGGCTTCCTGTTCTACTATGGCATACCTTAGTCCGGCCGTAGAGGCCAATTCGTAAATGGCCTTGAAATCAATTTCTCCGGAAGCACCAATTTCTTTGTCGTCTTTCACATGCCATAGTTCAAACCTTCCCGGGTACTTTTCAAAGTACTCTACGGCGGGGGCACCTCCCACTTGGCTCCAGAATACGTCTATTTGGAAGAATACTTTTTCCGGATCTGTATTCATCAGCATATGATCGTACAAGGGTACTTCTTCATAGAAGGTTGTGAATTCACGGTCGTGGTTGTGGTAGCCAAAGCGAATCCCTGCCCCATTGCATTTTTCACCTACTGCATTAAAAAGCTCACAGTAACGTAACAGACCTTCCAAAGATTCATAAGCACTCTTCCACAGTGAAGGCTGAACTATATACGATACGCCGGCCTCTACATGATCTTCAATGGCTTTATCCCACCACTCCATACAAGTTTCCCAGGGTGTACTGTTGGGGTCGGGACCGTTGATATGCGAAGAAAGCACGTCCAGTCCCACAGTATGGCATAATTGGGTGAAATCGGCACCCGGCATACCATAGAAAGTTCCTTCGACGGGATGATAGCCTGCCATTTCTACAAATGTATAGCCGGCTTCTGACACTGCATGAAGTGCCGTTTCCAGATCTGCACCTATTTCTGCTCGAATAGAATACAGTTGCAGTCCTATTTCTTTTTGTACAGGTTTTTCTGCACAAGAAACAAAAACTAGTAAAGAGACAGCCGCTATGGCTAAGATGCGGTATTTCATTAGTCTAACAGTTTAACTTTTAAGTTCCTGAACCATACATCATCGCCATGGTCCTGCAAGCCAACATAACCGGCTTTTTCTTCACCCCCGCAGTTCAGAAGCAGGTCGTAGGCTACCGGCCATTTCTCTTGGCTAAATTTGCTGTTATCTAGCAGCTCTTTCCATTGTGGCGTCCATAAGTGGTATTCCAGTACAGGTTCGTCGTTTTGGAAATGAACAACCGTTCCACTGAACACCAGGATTTTTGCCGTATTCCACTCTCCATAAGGCTTTGCATTTTGAGGTTTTGCCGGAATCATGTCGTACAAAGAGGCCGACTGACGGTTACCGTCAACTCCCAAAAAAGCGTCGGGGTGGTGTTCATTATCAAGGATTTGGTATTCAGGAGCTGAAATGTAGATGGGTTGTTCCTGAATTTCTTGTGCCAGATAAAACACCCCGGAATTAGCCCCTTTGGCTACTTTCCATTCAAAGCTAAGTTCAAAATTTCCAAATTTTTGGTCAAAAATGATGTCTCCACCGTCTTCTGCTCCTGCTTCACCACGACCGGAACCGTTGATTTTAATGGCTCCGTCTTCGATGGACCAGGCAGCCGGAACCTCTGTTCCGTTATAAGCACGCCAGCCATCAAAAGTTTCACCGTCAAAAAGAACAACAACGTTAGGATCGTCTTGCTGTACTTCTTTCTTCTTGTTGTCACAAGAACCACAGGAGCTGACCATAAATGCAGTCATAAGAAAAGATAAAAAGATTATTTTTTTCATAGTATTATATGTTTTATAAGGTGACAATTTAAGGCATATTAGGTAAGGAATACCCTTCTCTGTATGTGTGACGGATCAGCTCATTGGCAAACTCCAATGCGTTGATGGGATCTGAATACTGATGATTGAATGTGGGATGACCGTCCTTAATAGAGAAACCGTCTTTTACTTTCATCCGCAGGGTGTCATTGGGAGAAATGTTGGTAAACTTCATGGCGTCTCCATCCCACAACAATTCTCTGTTGAGTCCCTGTAACCTTACGGCCAGCACTCCCATAACTACCATTTCATTAAGTGGACCGGCTTCTGAAAAATCAGAGGCAGTTTTCACGCGTGCTTCCGGACTTTCTTTGCAAGCACGTACAAAATCAAGGTAGTGGTTGTTATCCTGTACTTCGCGTGTCATGGTAGGAGTAGGTAGATTGCGACCTGATAGCAGCCAGGGGTTGATTCCGTAACATCCGCAGATAAGCGTATCTTTTGTTCCATGAAATACAACGGCTCCTCCGCTGTCGTTCATATTTCTTCCTGTAGGCCATCCTGCCGGATATTCTGGCAATAAGCCTCCGTCATACCAGGTGACTTCTACACGAGGCATGCCTACTTTTGGCATGTTATCACGTGCGGGAAAAATAAATTTGGCAATCTGCGCATTGGGTGCACATTCCGTCATAAGAGAGGTGGAGCTTCCTTGAACGGCTATGGGTGATTTCAAGTTTAATGCTTTAACTACCGGCTGTAAGATGTGACAGGCCATATCTCCCAAAGCACCTGTTCCAAAGTCCCACCAGCCTCGCCAATTCCAAGGATGGTAAATCTGGTTGTATGGACGGTAAGGGGCAGGTCCAATGAAAAGATCCCAGTCAAGATCGGGATGAGGAGTATGTACCTCAGTAGGAGTTTCTAATCCCTGCGGCCAGATGGGTCTATCTGTAAAGGCATCTACTCTAGTTATTTCTCCAATCATCCCGGACCAGATGGCCTCACAAATTTTACGAACACCGCTGCCCGAAGCTCCTTGATTACCCATTTGCGTAGCCACTTTATGTTTATCTGCCAATTTGGTAAGCAATCGGGTCTCGTAGACGGTGTGTGTAAGGGGCTTTTCACAATAGACATGTTTTCCCATAGACAAGGCTTGTGCTGCAATAACAGCATGGGTATGGTCTGCTGTACCTACTATTACGGCGTCTATTTGATTTCCCATTTCATCAAAAAGCTTTCTGAAATCTTTGTATTTTTTGGCGTTGGGATAAGCTTTGAATTGATTGGCTGAATATTTCCAGTCAACATCACACAAAGCTACAATGTTCTCTGCATTCATTTCACGAACTACGCCACCTCCGCGCCCTCCAATGCCAATTCCGGCAATATTGAGTCTATCGGTAGCTACCGCTTTTTTCTTCCTTTGTGAAGGTATTGGCGTCTTTCCCAAAAGGGGAGTAGAAGCAACAATGGCTCCGGCCGTTGCCAGGGCACTTTTCTGTAAAAAATTGCGTCTGGAGATATTTTTTTCCATGTTTTAGAATTTTGTTAAATGAAATGGTTTATAATGTTTTACGAATATAATGAAAAAATCATTTCTTACCTTTTCCCGGACGCAATCTGTGGTAAGATTGTACCAGGGCTTCATCACTTCCAATGGCCCTGAGAGCCAGAATAACAAGGATTATACTAACCATTGGAAACACAGTGGTAACAGTAAAAGAAATATCTTCGGCTTTGTTCTGATAATAGGCAACTCCCATCCAGATTTGCTGTCCCAGCAGTACGAGTGAAGTATAAATGCACAGTCGGATTTGTATTTTCCTGGCCTTAAAAAGGAATATGGTAAGCAGCAATAACGCACAAACGGCTACGGTTAATACAACAAACGGTGTATAGGTTGCATAAATCCCAAAAAAAAGCGAAGTCATCAATCCCAATGCAATAAGAAGGTAAAGTGTCTGAATTCTTTGTATCATGGCAATGATTTTGTTAGTTCCAACAAATGTAGAGGAAAATATACGATTTTCCTCTACATTTGTAGTATGAAAAAAATTGAACCTTCAGAATTGGTTATAAATAATGACGGCAGTGTTTTTCACTTGCATATAAGACCGGATCAGCTTGCCGACAATGTGTTGCTGGTAGGAGACCCGGATAGGGTAGATTTGTTAAGACAGCTACTTACCCGTGTAGAACATGAGTCCAAAAACAGAGAATTTGTTTCCGTTACCGGTTATTTTAATAACCATAAGGTTACGATTCTGTCTACGGGTATAGGAACAGACAACATTGATATAGTGATGAACGAACTGGATGCGTTGGCCAATATAGATTTTAATAAACGTATTCCTAAAAAAGAACATAAATCTTTAAGGATACTCAGGCTGGGTACTTCGGGGGCTATTCAACCTGGTATAGAGCCGGGAACATTAGTTTTTTCAAGCTATTCGGCAGGTATTGACGGTTTACTTAATTGGTACGCAGGGCGTAATCAGGTTTCTGACCTGGATTTAGAAAAAGCTTTTGTTACTCATATGAACTGGCCATCCGGGCTGGCTGCCCCTTATTTTGTGCGTAACTCAGAGAGCTTGGAGAAACAATTTCACGATGCAGTATTGGGAATTACGTTGTCAGCACCGGGGTTCTACGGTCCTCAGGGGCGTGTCATTCGTTTGCCTTTGGCAAATCCCGATTACCTTAGCAAACTGATGTCTTTCCGTTACGGCCCTTTAAAAATATTGAACTTTGAAATGGAAGGTTCTGCCATTGCCGGTCTCTCCAAACTGCTGGGGCACGAAGGGGCTACTGTATGCCTTATTATTGCGCAAAGAGATAGTAAAGACATGAATGTGGATTACAAAGATCTGATGTTGGAAAAAGCGACAGAAGCTGTAGAAAGAATGCTTATATTGTGATGGAAATGGTTTATGATAAAGAGATATTAGATCTGGTACCTTTACTGGACGATCCCGACATATACATTCAGGACGCTTTGTATGACCACCTCAGGTCCATGGGGAAACCGGCCATCGAGCAGTTAGAAAGCATTAGAGAGTCCTTAGCCGGGGAAGATCATGCCGAGGCCATTCAAAAGATGGTGTTCACACTCAGGGAGGGTTTGAAATTTGAAAAAATCGAACAATGGATTGGTAATACAAAAGACGATCTGTTGGTCGGGCTCTGTTTGATTCAGGATGTGTTGACAGACGGTGTTGACTTGGACAGCCTCAGAGAAATTATGATGGAATGTGTCACAGAGATGTTTCTAGAGATAAGGGATGATAAAACCCTTATGGAAAATGTGAAATTATTTAACCATGTTTTTTTTAACAGGCTGGGTTTTAAAACAATAGATCCAATGTTTGCCAAGCCTGAAAACACATTTATTCATAAAACACTTATAGAGAAGAAAGGCAGTCCGGTGGCTGTCGGATTTATTTATTTGCTATTGGCTTATCAGACCGGAGTTCGTATTGGGGGCCGTATATTTAAAGGTGGTTTTCTGCCTGCGGTAACAGACAGGGATAATAACGTGTTGTTTTATGTGAATGTATTTAAAAACGGGTTGTTGTTCCCTCACAGAGAACTGGAAACCTTTTTGAAAGAATTGAAACTGCATATTCCCGTTCATTCTTTTAGAGAAGCAGAACCGGAAGATTTGGCGCAGATTTATGCAGAAACGTTGTTGTTTAGTTATTCTTCTTTGGGAAAAGAAGAGCATGCAGATCAGGTCAACAAGCTTACCCGCATAGTGGCTATGTTTGGACGTGAAAACACTATGCTGATAGAGATAGATGAAGATGATGAATAAAAAAAAGACCGCTCCTTTTGAGCAACGGTCTCTTTGTTTTAAAATAAAATTAGGTTTTAGGTTTAGTCACGAGCGGGAAACGAGGTTCGAACTCGCGACCCTCAGCTTGGGAAGCTGATGCTCTGCCGACTGAGCTATTCCCGCGCAACCAAACAGTAAACAAATATAGCTATTAAATTTTTATAAACAAGATGAACGTTGCCGTCTTTTTAGCCAGAAAACTCAAAGGAGATGCAACATCCACAGGCAGGGTAAGTCGTATGGGTACGTGGATTGCAACCTTAAGTGTAGCTATTAGCGTGTTCATCATGATACTTTCAGTAGCTATTGTTCGGGGTTTCAGAGCCGAGATTGAAAACAGAGCCATAGGCTTTACAGGAGAAATTTTAATGGAAGCACCGGGAGCCGGTTTTGTAACGGAGCCTCTACCCGTCTCAAACGAATTGTCTTATTTGCCGGCGCTGCGTGAGCATCCCGAGGTATTGCATATACAAGAATTTGCCATTTCCTATGGAATGATTAGGACAGAAGAGACTATGCAAGCCGTTTCTTTTAAAGGGGTAGGGTCTGACTACCAATGGGATTTTTTCCAAAGACATTTGGTATCGGGATCGTTGCCCGTCTATTCAGATTCTTTGTCGTCAAGTCAGGTGTTGATTTCTACACGGATGGCCTCTCTTCTTAAACTTAAGCTACAAGATGTGGTAACCTTGTATTTTATTGGGAGTAGTGTGAAAATGAGGCGGTTTGTTATTACGGGAATGTACGATGTGCAGCTGGAAGATATAGATAACCATTTAGTTATGGGAGATATTCGCCATGCTCAGCGACTCAACGGCTGGAAGGAAAATCAGGTAAGCGGTATGGAAATTTTTCTGAAAAACAGGAAAAAATTACAAGACAAACAGGAAAGTATAGAAGATCTCATAATGGCCCATACTGTAGATACAGATCAGGGGGTGGTATTACGCAATATCAAAAAGACTTATGCCCATTTGTACGACTGGCTGGATTTAATGGATATCAACGTAGTAGTACTCCTGACCCTTATGGTATTGGTAGCCGGGTTCAATATGGTTTCCGGTCTGCTGATTTTACTGTTTGAAAAGACGTCAGCCATAGGTTTGCTTAAAGCTGTAGGAATGAGAGATAGTACGTTAAGAAATATGTTTCTTTACAATGCGTCTCTGGTGGCCTTGCGTGGAACTCTGGCTGGAACCGTTCCGGCAATTATCTTTCTAATCCTTCAGAAGACTACCCATCTGATTAAATTGAATCCCTCTAATTACTTTGTAGATAGTGTACCTGTGTCTATATCGTGGACACATATTGTACTCATAGACTTGGTTGCCATTGTATTGCTTATGCTGGTTTTGCTGATTCCTCTGAAAAGCATTGCCGGTATTTGCCCCGGAAAGGCGGTCAGGATGCGCTAGCCCATCCCATATACCGGTACCATATCATCTCTACGTACTTTTGTGTCTGACGTGGTACATAAGGACTTACTTGGGCCCATACATTGGGGTCTTTACCGTCTTGAGCTGCACGCTCTCTGTCTTTTTCTATACGTGACATACCGGCATTGTATGCTGCCAGAATGAAATTGATTTCTTCTTCTTCTGAAACTTGTGCCAAATGCATATTCCTTTTTATAAAAGAGAAATACGTAACGGCTCCACGAATGTTATCTTCCGGATTGTACAGATCGGGGATGCTTAGATCGGCAGCCGTAGATTCTTTTATTTGCATAAGACCTATGGCCCGGCTCCCTGACTCTGCATTCATTCGGTACTTTGATTCCTGATACATGACGGCTCTCAATAATTTCCAATCCCAGCCCAGCGTACTACCTTGTGCCATAAGCAGGGAGTCGTACGGACTTCTTTCCGGACTAGCGGGTAAAAAACGATTTCTAAACCTGGCGTACCCGGGAGATTGCTTAAAAAGCGTAAGCCAGTGAACTAGGTTTAAGTGCCAATCGGCTTTGTCTTTGCGCATAACCCATACCTCTCCCATAGAGGTAATTTGTGGTGTTATAAACAGTTTACCTGTGAGTGATTTGGGAATAGAATCTCTGATAATGTTTATGGCAAGGATATCTGTTTTGTGGTTTTCCAACAGCTCCCACACCGGTAACGAATCGTTAGCAGGTATGTATTGTAAGTCCATCCCGTGTGTTTTTGAAAAATGTGTTAACACTTCGTAATGGTAGCCCACACGTGTACCGGCATGAGCCGGAAGGTAAATGGTGCAGCGGAGGGTATCTCCGTGTAATTTCACCAGCTCTGTTTCTTTCCAGATACCAGCTTTGTTGGTTTCTGATGTATTACTGTACTCACCGTACAGGACGACCAGTAGAGATGCCGCCGCCAGGACGATGAGTGTTTTGTATTTCGTGATCACTTTTTTTAGAAGAATCTACAGATCCTGTTTTTGAGGGTTTAACATAAAATGGCCAGGTAATACCTAACTTAACCACACGCTGTGGCCGGATATAATGCGGCGCCGAAAAATATCCACTGTCAGGCCAGCCCTGAGCTGCATTTATATACTTAACATAAAGGGTCGCTCGCTTCCATTTCATATTGACAAAAACGTCTATGTAAGGAGTGTTTCCGTATTTTTTTTCCTGCTGAAGATGAAAATTACCTAAAGCAGGGTTGTAAGCTTCCATATAATAGGCCGTATGAAAAGTAACGTCGGCACCAATCTGGGCCGTCATTACGTTCTTAACAACCGGTATTTCCAGGTAGTATCTGAGGTTGGCTGCCAGCAAGGGTAGGGGGACGATTTCTGGCTGCGAAGAAAGTTGGAACAGCAGTCTGTGATTCAGCCTTACATACCAAAAACTGAAATTTTGTTCAGCTGTTGCAGTCATGATATTTACCAAACGTTCCGCTTGTCTGACCACACCTAATGTATCGTAATAGATGGTATTTCCTGCCAAACCGTAAGAAAAAGAAACCCTTGTTTTCCAGTCCGGAATAGAAAGGTCTGCATGAATTTGAGTACGGGTAGTTTTTGAAAAATCATTCTCCCATACATAATGGTTGGAATAATAATTATTAATATACCAATCCGGGGTTTGTCTTTTAAATAGAAAACGTCCTTTCAGATGAATCCCTGACGGCAAGGGGTAAAAAGAAAAACGAACGTTAGCATCCAAAGACATATCTCCCAAGTAATAGCCTGCAAAGTCTAACCTTCCAATGGCGTTCCATGCAAAGTATTTTTTCAACATGCCATAAGCTCCGGCATATGCGTACGCGTTGTTTGTTTGCTGATTGGAAGGACCTGCTGTGTAAAAGTCCGGTACAAAGCAGTAATGAGACAACAGCTCATATCCAACGCCACCTTCCAACCCCGATAAAATGGCCGTTGCTGACCACGGTTGAAGGCGCAGGAAAAACCGATTGTCAAATATCATGGTTTGTACAGAGTCTGTAGTCTTAAGAGGGTCTAGGTGAAATTGATGGTTATAAAATTTACGGCCGGTATGATCTGGCAACCCAATCTCGTCTGTATAATTTCTACTCATACTGTTCCATTGGCCTGCGTGCCCCAGATACATCACCGTCCCTTCTTCCGGTGCTATGGAATCTCTTCTGAACAAGTTTATGGGTACTCCCAGGCTGTGGGTAATAAATAATTGATCACTGGCGAGTGCAGAAGATGCTTTGGACAGCCATATGGGAATGGTCCTGGCGTCTACGATGGTATCTGTAATAAACAGGTCGTCTTGTATTCCTCCGTTTTCACTTTTTCTCAGAGAATTTCTAATATACCCACCGTGCATAACGTATCGTTTACCCAGATAATTTGTAGTGATGGCAAGCGTTCGTGTATTGGTAGCTTCATTCTGAAGCATTCCTTTTGCCCCTTTTCGTTGGTAAAAAAACTGAATATTGGCTTCCGGAGAAAGATTCTGTGTATGTAAAAGCCCTACATTCAATTCTTCTTTTTCTTTGTTGGCAAACAAGGTTCCTGAATAGGACATAACGGTAAAAGGACTTTTTGCATTGTAAGCGGGCAGGGTTTCCCGGTCATAAGCTTCGCTCATGCCCCCGTCCCAAAAGCCGAACCGATCTTTTGTTTTTCTTTTAAAATAATTGAAGGAAAGAACAGGAGACCCGGCCGTTCCCAGATAAATAGCCCCCACATCTTCTTTCATGTGAGCATAGTCATAAAAGCTGTTGTTGATATTGGTGTCTATATCCTTAAAATTTAATTTGTTAAAATACGTATCGTGGGTCCAGGAAATAACCTTTCTGAACATGAGGGAGTCAGGTACAACATACGTATCCAACATATGAAACGTGCTCTTGTAAATAGAATCTGCTATGGCTTTTTCTTCTTTGCGTTTTTGTCTTGCAAATTGACGTAACTCTTTTTTTGAGAAGGTGGCCAGAGAGTCTATAACAAAAAAGCCAAGGCTGTCCACTTGAATCAAACCCAGACTGTCCAGCTGATAAATATACCCCAAGCTGTCCGGTATTTGCCTTCCGGTAGAATCAAGATTGGGAATACGCAGGGAATCTGTGCTGTCCTTCAAAGGTAAAGCCAGACTGTCACTCAAAGGCAAAGCCAGACTATCCCTTGCCGGCAGGGAATCGACTGACTGAGCCATGACCTTGCAGCCGGCAAGCAGTAATACAAGTATTATCAGCAATTTGACCTTTGGTCTCATGTTTTGATTGGGTTGCAAGGGCGCAAAGCTACAAAAAATGTGCCTCTTCACGTAAGACACCTTCTATTTGTTTGATAGACAAGGCATCTTTAACCAAAACTCTCTTGTTGCTATCCAGTAGATACAGCGAGGGAATGGCGTTTAAATCGTACAAGTTGCCGTTGCGTATTTCACTTTCCGGATTCCAGGCATGAAGCCATTCGGCAGGAAGGTTTGGCAGGTATTGTAACCACGCTTCCCGGTCTTCTTCCGGATAGAGAGAAAGAATGGTTAACGTTTTATTTTTCACCATGCTGGTGATTAACTCAGAAGCAAGTAGTTCGTGGGTTGCTCCCATACAAGCGCTGCAATCGGGATGAATAAAAAAGAGCAGAGTGAAACGAGAGGAAAGTGAAAAAAGTGTTTTTGTATGGGAGGGTTCAGGAATATGAGGCAGGTTTTTTATAGCACCTATATAATGAAAATCGGCTGCCGGTGAGCCTACTTTGTTTTTGTTTATTAACTCTAATAGATAGATGGGACGTACTTTTTCCAAAGTGTCGGGAAATGGGCTTGAAACCACATATTCCAGTATAGGTAAGTAAAGATCTTCATCTCTGTAGGGGGAATTGGGGTGATAAAAATAAAGCTCGGCCATCTGGTTAAATGCTAGCACCACTTGTCTTTGAACAGAATCTGTTTTTCCTGCAGCCTCCATTTGGGAAACCATACGTCTGATGCCTTCACGGGCCGTTCTGTTATCTGCCCTTATCAATAGGCCGGCAAAGTTTGTGAAAGCCCGTTCTACATACCCTTCCTGACGGACACACCTGATATCATCAAAGGGGAAATCATCCCAATAATGCAAAACACGGTATTTAAATATTTCTTCTTCAGAAACGACAGGAGCCGGTACAGAGGTTGGTTTGAATTCAGGAAGCTTTTGCGATTCTTTGTTTCCTTTCCCGGAACAAGAGAATGCTATAAAAAAAAGCACTGCTAAGAAGGAGATGCGGAACAATAGCTTCATAAAACAAAAATACAAATTTTTGTTACATTTGTACCTTTATGAATCTTACACTCCATACGTTCAGGATGGTGTTGCATATCATGGTCGGCATTGCCGTTCTCATTTTTTTTGCTCTATACAGAGTAAAAGCCGGGTATGGAATTTTAATTGATAAAAAATGGGGTGTTACCCTTCCCAACAGATGGGCATGGATGATTATGGAAGCTCCTGTAGTCATAGCCATGTTTTGGTTTTGGGCCGGATCTCCCCGTCAATGGGACTTGGTTCCCTTTATATTTTTTGTATTGTTTCAGACCCATTACCTGCAACGTTCCTTTATTTTCCCATGGTGTATCCGAGGCAAAAGCCGTATGCCTATTTCGATTGTGCTTATGGGAATTGTGTTCAATTTAGCAAATGCATTCATTCAGGGTCAGTGGATTTTTTATCTGGCCCCTGAGCATATGTACAACGAGCTATGGTTGACCAATCCTCGTTTTTTAATAGGAACGCTTTTGTTTATAACAGGCATGGTTATCAACATCCACTCGGACGGAGTCATACGGAAGCTTAGAGAAGATGGCAATACAAAGCATTATTTGCCAGAGAAAGGGCTGTTCAAGTACGTTACCAGTGCCAATTATTTTGGAGAAATAATAGAATGGTTAGGCTTTGCTGTTTTAACCTGGTCGTTAAGTGGATTTGTTTTCTTTATATGGACTTTCGCAAACTTGGTACCCAGAGCACATGCCATTTATGATAAATACAGAGAAGATTTTTCTGAAGAGATGGCAAGAAGTACAAAAAAACGAGTTTTTCCTTTTATATACTAATGCATTATGCCCGTGAAATCTGTGAAAAACTGCTGTGCCCATAATATTCCGGTAGCCCTTGTTACGGGAGCCAACGGAGGTATTGGGAAACGTATTAGCAGAGAGCTGATTAGCAATGGATACAGGGTTATCCTTTCTTATAGAAGAAGTGAGAGGGCTTTAGCCTTTTACCATTCACTGCGTCAAGAATACGGAACGGAACGTGTGGATTGTCTGGAAATGGATCTTTCTTCTGTGAGCTCCATTAAGGCGGCGGTACAACTTCTTATAGAAAAAGAGACCCGAATAGATGTATTGGTGAACAATGCCGGAATGTTGGGTCACAAACCAGAAGTGAGTCCCGAAGGATACGAAATGCATAATATGGTTAACTGTTTTGGTCCCATGTTATTCACTTGGCTTGTAAAACCGCTGCTGCATAGAGGTAGCCGTGTGGTAACTACAGTATCTTTGGTATTGTTTTATGCTTCTATTCCGGATCACTTCCCCTATCCGTCCCGGAAGTTTAACCGCTTCCGTCAATATGAGTGCTCTAAACTGGCACTTACGTTGTTATGTTTGTGCTTGGCGAATAAGTGGGAAGAGGAAGGAATTACCCTTAATATGGTTGATCCGGGGATAGTGGATACTCCTATTATTAAGCTTCATAAGTGGGTTGACCCACTGGCCGACAAGTTGTTCAGGCCTTTTATCAGAAGTCCTGAAAAAGGAGCTGCTACGTCTGTTTTCCTTTCCTGTGACTCCTCTTTAAACGGTATCACAGGTACGTTATATAAAGATAAAAAAGTTCGTTATTTACCCGAAAGAATAACAAATCACCCTTTTGCAGATAAGATATGGCATCTTTTACTAGAGTTGTAGCCCCGTCCGTAGTAAAAAACATAGGGTTGGTCTTGCTGGCTAATGCCCTTTTCATGGCAGTCTCTGTTTTAGTATCTGTTTGCTATAGGTTTGACTCCGGTTTCCTCCCTCTTTTGCTATCAACGGCAGTTACTGCATCCGTGGGATTTTTTCTTTTCTTCTTAGTAAAAAAAACAGAAGGAATAGCTACGCGGGAAGGATACATTGTTGTTGTCCTATCCTGGATTGTATCTTGTTTGTTTGGTATGTTACCTTACCTATTTTGGGGTGGCGAATTCTCATTAATTAATGCGTGGTACGAGAGTGTGAGCGGCTATACAACTACTGGGAGCACTATACTAACTGCAGTGGAAGCGATACCGCATTCACTTCTTTTCTGGCGCGCATCTACCCATTGGATTGGGGGAATGGGAGTGGTAATCTTTATGTTACTCATTTTGCCCGAAGTAAGCTCTGTAAGGCTCAGACTTTCTCGTATTGAAATGAGCACTCTTTCACAGGAATCTTATCGGTTTAGGGCAAAAGAAAAAGTTCGAGTAATTGCGTATGTGTATTTTGGCCTAACGTTATTGCAAACGCTTTGCTTATCACTGGCAGGGATGCCTGTATTTGATGCTGTGTGCCATTCTTTTTCCACCATTGCAACAGGTGGTTTCAGCATTCGCAATGCCAGCATTGCTTCTTACAACAGTGTTGCTATAGAAACCATCATCCTTGTTTTTATGGTCGTATCTTCCCTTCATTTTGGTATGATCTTTCTTTTTTTGGTGAAAAAAAACACCTCTTCCCTCACTTCTGTAGTGACCCGTTATTATTTGGCTTTTACTTTGGCAGTAGGAATGGTGATTTCTTTAAACCTTTTACAATCAGGACAGTATGATTCCATAGGGACTTGTTTGCGTCACGGATTGTTTCAGACATTTTCGATTGCCTCTACCACGGGATTTGCTACAACAGATTCTTCTGTCTGGCCCGGTTTGTCTATGCTCATTCTCTTTTTCTTAATGTTTCAGGGAGGGTGTTCCGGTTCTACAGCCGGAGGAATCAAGGCAGACAGGTTGTTGATTGCCTTTCGTTCTGTAAGGGCTCACATTACAAAAAAACTACATCCCAGGTCTGTGATTTCGGTAAGGGTAGGAGAGCAGGTCATTGATTCCGATGTAGTGTTTGAGGTACACTTGTTTATAGGTCTTTTCTTTTTTTTATTTTTTGTTGTAGCCCTGTTGCTTGTTGCATTAGGCGTGACATTAACGGAAGCGTTATCTGCTTCTGCGGCTCATATTAGCAATGTGGGACCGGGGTTTGGGAATCTGGGATCTTTAGGTAATTACCATGCGTTTAACGGACTTTCAAAATTTGTGTTGTCTTTGACTATGATTCTGGGGCGGATTGAATTGTTTGGCTTTTTCATTTTATTTAGCTTCAGAAAATAGTAACTTGCCGGTTATGGGACTTGAAAAATATATGGTTGACCGGTTTTTTTCTGAACTTTCTTTTCCTCCCTCTGCTGACCAGCAAGAATTTTTCACCCTGTTTGCTGCTTTTTTGACGGGAAAAGACAAGATCTTTGTCTTGAACGGCTATGCAGGTACAGGAAAAACAACGTCAATGGCGGCCGTTACCGGTGCCTTGAAAAGCTTGGGAAGGCCTTCTGTCCTTTTGGCACCAACGGGCCGTTCCGCAAAAGTTATGATGGGTTATGCAGGAATGCCGGCTTTTACCATTCATAAAGCCATTTACAGACAAAAGACGGCCACAGCTGCCGACGAAACAGGCTTTGGTGTGTTCGAGCTGCAGCACAACAAAAGAAACAATATGCTTTTTATTGTTGACGAAGCGTCTTTGTTATCTGACCGAGGCGGAGGACTTCTTTTTGGCAGCGGTAACTTGTTGGAAGATTTGATGCGTTTTGTATTTAGCGGACAAGGCAATCAATTGTTGATCATGGGGGATTCTGCACAACTTCCGCCCGTTGGAATGGATAAGTCACCGGCTCTGGATCCGGAGCAGTTGTCTGTATATGGAGAGGTGGTGTATATGGAAATGAAAGAGGTCTTACGCCAGTCCTTTGATTCCGGCATTTTATCCAATGCTACACTCTTGAGGAACCACCTGACAGAAGAAAACTATACTTTGCCGGAGTGGAAAACAGAAGGATTTAAAGACATTCGTCGCATTAGTTCAAGAGATTTGACAGAGGCACTCACAGATGCTATGGCCAAGTACGGTCAAGACCAGGTGGTGGTGCTTTGCCGCTCCAACAGGCGCGCCAATAGGTATAACCAAGGCATTCGCAATACCATCCTTTTCCGGGAAGAAGAGATTACAAAAGGCGATCGTTTGATGGTGGTAAAAAATTGCTACCACTTTGTAGAAGAGGTACCGGAAATAGATTTTATTGCCAATGGCGATATAGCTGAAATTATAAGGATACGCCAATTCACAGAACGGTATGGATTCAGGTTTGCAGAAGCCCTTCTCAGGTTTCCTGACTATAAAGATATAGAGCTTGACGTAAAGGTATTACTGGACACGTTACATAGCGAAGCACCTGCACTCACAAGAGAGCAACAGCAACAGATGTACGAAGGAGTGTCTGCCGATTACGAACACATAAAGAACAAAAGAAAAAGATACAAAGCCATAAGAGAGGATTTATATATGAATGCATTGCAAATAAAATTTGCCAATGCCATCACTTGCCATAAAGCTCAGGGAGGGCAGTGGAAGGCCGTGTTTGTAGATAAAGCATTTTATGGTGATATTTACAATAAAGACGTCCTGCGTTGGTATTATACAGCCTTTACCCGCGCCACGGAAGAATTGATTCTGATTAACCTTTAATTAACCTATAACGCATACATATGAAACGATTTTTTGTTCCCTTCATTTTTAGTTTGTTATTCTCATTAATAACTGTTGCTCAAGAGCGTATTGTTCCGGAAGCTGCTCCGGCAGACTTGGTAAAACCATTGGAAATGCCCTTTTCTTGGGAAAACGACCGGACCCTTATTCTCTATTCCGGTACTATGCAAAAGCCTTCTTTTATTCAAGAAGACATTGTTACCGGTGAGCGAAAAACCGTAGAAGGTCCCAGCAGAAGACCTGTTGATTTGTCGGGTTTAGAGCTGGATGAAAACGCCAAAAATCCAACCTTGTCTCCTGATGGAAAATATGTGGCTTTTACTTTGGGCAACGACCTGTATTCCAGGGAATTATCAACTGATAAACAAATCAGGCATACGTACGACGGAAGCCGGACTATACTTAATGGCTGGGCTTCTTGGGTCTATTATGAAGAAATTTTAGGCAGGAGGAGTTTTTACCGTTCCTTTTGGTGGTCACCGGATAGCCGCCATCTTGTTTTTTTCCGCTGTGATGATACCCGTGTTCCCATGTTTCCCATTTATGTGGCAGACGGTCAGAACGGGTACCTGGAAGAAACACGCTATCCTAAAGCCGGTGCAGAAAATCCACAGGTGAAAATTGGAATTGTTTCTGTTGAAGAAGAAAGTGACATAGTATGGGCAGACTTTAACCCGGCAGACGATCAATATTTTGGTCAACCGTTCTGGACACCGGATGGAAAAACGCTGCTTTTACAATGGATGAACAGAACACAAAACCATTTGCGTTTGTACGCCATCCATCCCCAAACGGGTAAAGGAGAAGTGATTTACGAAGAAGAGCAGGAAACGTGGCTGGAGTGGATTCAAGGCGTACATTTTGTAAAAAACGGATTTTTGATGGTTCGTGATTTTGAAAAATGGGAACAAATTTATTTTTGCTCTTCCGACGGGCAAGTCCTGATCAAGCTTACCGAGGGTGAAAATTGGGGAGTAACCGTTCACGGTACAGATCCTAAAGAAAAGTATGTGTTCTTTTCTGCCAGAAGAGAAAATTCCACGCGATCAGACGTATACCGCGTGCCTTTACAAGTGAGTAAAAGCAAGAGAGCTCCTAAAGTACAGCGGCTTACAGATGGAGAGTTCCATTTTACCAACGTGCAGTTTTCTCCCGGGTATACGTACTTTACAGCCATGGGCTCTAACTTGTCTACGCCTTCTCGCACCTTTTTGTTTGGAGTAAAAGAAGGGCAAATGCGGGTGTTGGGCGATTCAAAGGGTCCGGCTTACGAAAAAGAACTGTCTGCCGGTAACGTACCCGTTTCTGAAATGCACTTTCTGACTACGGAAGACGGTTTTACCATACCGGCTATTGTTACCTGGCCTTTAGGTATGGAAAAAGGCAAGAAGTATCCTGTTTTGGTGAATGTTTATGGTGGCCCCAACAACGGAAGCGTAATGGATCGTTGGATAACCCCTGCCGGAAACAGGTACCATTGGGCTAAAAAAGGAGTTATCCAAGTAACTATGGACCACCGCGGGAGCGGTCATTGCGGTAAAAAAGGCCTGGATATGATGTACAGAAGCCTGGGGAAATGGGAAATCCATGATTACAAACTGTGGATAGACTACCTTAGAAAGACAGGTACGGTAGATAGTAAAAGAGTAGGAATCACCGGTTTCAGTTATGGAGGCTATGTGACGGCACTAGCCGTTTGTACGGCAGGCGATTATTTCCCTTATGGAATAGCAGGAGCCGGAGTATTTGACTGGATGTTCTACGATACACATTATACGGAGCGTTTTATGGATACTCCGCAAAACAACCCCGAAGGTTACAAAAATGCATCGGTTTTGGAATACTGCAGTACGTATGGCACTTTTGGTCCCTCGGTACTTTTAATTACTCACGGTACATTAGATGATAACGTTCATTTTCAAAATGCCTTACGATTGACAGATGAGCTTATGAAGCAAAACAAACACTTCCAATTTATGCTGTATCCGGGAGCCAGACACGGATATAGGGGGTACCAGGGTGCCTTCTCGGCTGCAGAAGAAATGGCCTTCTGGACTACATATTTGCTGGAAGAATAAAACTTATACGATATGAAAAAAATAATCACCATTGCGGCATGCTGCCTGTTGGTAGCATGCCATTCGCCAAAAACAAAAACGGCTATGTCTAATATCAATGAGCAAACGATAGAAACGGTCTTGTCCCGTCTGGACAGCCAACAAGAAGTAGCTGAATTAACGGAACGAGGGGTACGCCAAACGGCTGCCTTGTGGAGAAAAGAAGATGGCACCCGGGAAGAGTTTCTGGAATTTTGCCTGGAACATTTTTGTACTACAGAAGAAGAAAAAGAAGTTCTTTTTAATAAACTTTCTGTGGCTTTTGAAAACATCATAGGTACTTCCAACCAACTGAGTGTGTCGCTTAAAAAGCCGGTACACCTGGAAGGGGAAGCTTTGTTGCCCGTTGACCTGATCCTAGGCAGTTACAGTCCTTCTGCACACTTTATGGAAGATATGTACGGCAACAAAATAGCCTTTATCTGCACCCTTAATTTCCCGAATTTCTCCCTGGAAGAAAAGAATACCTTAGGTAAGGAGTGGAACAGGAAGGAATGGGCTTATGCACGGATGGGTGACATGTTCACACACCGCACACCGGCTTGGCTGAATCAACAGATGTCCCGCGTTCTGGGAGCTGCAGAAAATTACATTGCCTCTTACAATATTATGATGGACAAGCTGCTTACAGAAGACGGTCGCCATTTGTTCCCCAAAGATATGGTATTGCTGTCCCACTGGAATTTACGTGACGAGATCAAATCCAATTACGCTCCCGTCCCCGATGCGCTTGAAAAACAACGGATGATCCAAAAAGTGATGGAACATATAGTGTGTCAAAGCATTCCGGAGTGTGTGATCAACAACAATGCGTATGAGTGGAAGCCTTGGTCCAATACCGTTTATTCAAATGGGGAAGAAATGGTTGCAAAAGCCGAGGGAGAGAGACGGTACGAACACCTGCTGGCTACCTTTCGGATAGAAAAAGAAAGAGACGTGTACCATCCTAACATGCCAACGGCCATTATTAGGAATTTTGAAAGGAATATGGAAGTCTCTGCCCGGGAAATTGAAGAGCTGTTTATTGACTTGGTTTCTTCTGAGCAAGTAAAAAAAGTAGCCGGCCTTATTGAAGAACAATTGGGCAGGTCGCTGGAACCTTTTGATATTTGGTACGACGGATTCAAAAGCAGAACGGCTATTTCAGAAGATCAATTGACGTCACTCACGCGTAAGAAATATCCGAACGCAACTGCGTTTCAAAAAGACATGCCCCGTATGTTGGGCGTGTTGGGCTTTTCAAAAGAGAAGGCAAACGAGCTGGCATCGCGTATTGTGGTTGAACCTGCTCGTGGATCGGGCCATGCATGGGGAGCTTCCGGACGCTGGGAACCTGCCAGGTTGCGTACTCGCATTGGGCCGGAAGGAATGGATTACAAAGGCTACAACATTGCCGTCCACGAATTTGGACACAATGTGGAGCAGACACTAAGCCTGTATGACGTAGATCATTATATGCTTAGAGGGGTTCCCAACACAGCGTTTACAGAAGCACTCGCTTTTATTTTCCAAAAACGAGACTTACAGCTGTTGGGTTATCCTGCGCAAAAAATGGATGATAATACAGTACTGGACATATTTTGGGGCTGTTACGAGATTATGGGAGTAGCCCTTGTAGATATGTACGTATGGCAATGGTTGTACGATAACCCCAATGCCTCTGCCGGCGCCTTGAAAGAAGCCGTACTTGAAAAAGCACGTCATGTGTGGAACTTATATTACCAACCTGTTTTTGGACATGAAGATTCTCCGCTGTTGGCTGTTTATTCGCATATGATAAACAGCCCCATGTACTTGCCCAACTACCCGTTTGGTCATATCATTGAGTTCCAGCTGGAAGAGCATTTTAAAGACGAAAAAATAGAAGATAAAAACCAACTGGGAGCAGAGATTACCCGCATATTTACGTTGGGAGGTATAGTTCCTCGCGCCTGGATGGAAGGAGCTACAGGCTCTCCCGTAAGTATAGAGCCGTTGCTCAGGGCTGTGGATAATTTAAGTGTGTTTTAAAAAACTCCATGCGCACTTCTTGCCATTCCGGTGGCGTGCTGTGGGCGTTGTCTTTATACACCCTGTAGTCCTTAGGGGCAGAAATGTTGTTGTAACCGGCAAAATTTGTACGGGGAGGGCAGACTTCATCCTGTAGGCCCACTGCCATAATAGTAGGGGTCTTGATGTGTCCTGCCAGGTTCTTGATATCAAAGTAAGCCAGAATACGGAATATTTCCTCTTTATTAATCTGTGGATATGCTTGCAAGTATGCCTCCATTTCACTGGCAGGCCATGCTGCTATTTGGAAATAAGAAGGGTAATCACTTAAAAAAGGAATGGCCGGTGCAGCTACCTTAATGCGGTCGTCCAATGCACAAACGGCCAGGGTGAAAGCACCTCCCTGGCTGGCTCCCTCGGCGCATATGCGGGAAGTATCGGCTTGCGGTCTACTACACACAAAGTCAACGGCGCGCACCAAGTCCATAAAAGCACCTCGGTAATAATACGTTTCTTTTGATTCTATGCCCCAGGTGAACCACCGACTTTCATACGTGTTGCCTTCCTTATATATGCCCTGACCACGAACAGAAACTACAAAGGTGATAAAATGGGGGTCGCTGTCTGTATGAGGAATCCACGGATTGGAGCCGTATCCCATGAAAGTGATAAGTACGGGATGTTTGCCGGGTTTTTTGGGAACGGCATAGTATCCTCCCATCGTTTCGTTGCCAAAAGATTTCATTTCTACGTAATACACGTTCCTTTGTCCCCGGGAATGTTCCGGCAGCAACTTTATGCTAGGTTGCATGGGAACGCCATCAAGTAACGCCCTGGTTTCTTTCCAAAAGACATCTAAATCTTCCGGAGCATCACAGGCCGAGGCGATTTTCTCCGGTTCACAACCAAAATTGAAAGCCACCGGTTCCAGTTCCTGCCTGTTTGCCGTGATCAGGAGGGAACACCTGTAAAAGCCCGGTCCTTGCAATTTTATGTTGTCACCCCAAGTCATGCCGGCACCGGGACGCAATGCGGCACGGTACGTTTTTTCACTTACAGGCCTGTGATCGTCGGTAGAGATGACCATGCGCACCTTTACTTTTCTTTTGCTTTCCTCGGGATTCTTAACCGTAAGCTCTATCCTGTGCGGTTCCCATTCCTTAAACACTCCGTTTTCTGCCGTGACCTCGGCTTTTGTGATGATCTTTGGAAGGGTACTGATGGGCTTTAACAGGATGGAAGGCGTTATAAGGCCTCCGTCTCCGCCGTCGTCGTACACCTTAATGGCTATGGTGTTAGGCCCTTGGGTATCAATATACTCCAGGGGAACTACATAGGCACGCTTTTCTCCGTAGGCACTTTTGTAATTGGGAGGAAAGTTGCCGGTACGGCCTATGTAATGTCCGTTGAAATATAAGGCATCGGAATCGTCTGCATCTTGGTAACTTATTTCCAGGCCTTTGTAATACGTTACTGCGTCTAAAAATATTTCCGGAAAAGTAACCGTTTTACGGTACCAGCCGTAACCGTCGTATCCGGGGTAGCCCTGTTCTTCCCAACAGTTGGTAATGGATATTGTATCCCAAAGGCTGTCGTCTGTATGAGGGTTTGCCCACAAGGGGTCATTACCCGTTTGAAACTTCCACCGGGTTCCCGGATTAAGACTGATGTTTGCAGAGGGCCTGTTGCAAGAAGACATGGCCACTAGAACGGCCAGGAGCCCTATATAAAAAAGAGGTTGTAGATTTTTTTTCATGAGAGTAAAGATAGCTACATTTGTACATTATGAAAGGAATACATATTTTTTTAACGGCCGTTGCTTTACTGGCTGTTTCCTGTATAGGAAAACAAGGAGAATTGATACCTTACAAAGACCCTTCTTTAAAAGTAGAGAGGAGGGTGGCAGACCTTATGAAACGCATGACACTGGAAGAAAAAATTGGCCAGATGAACCAATGCGTGGGGTTGAACCATATAGACGAATCACAGGCGGGAATGACAGAAGAAGACCTTATGCGTAATACGGCACAGGCTTTTTATCCCGGGTTTTTGAAAGAAGATATTGCCCAATTGGCCAGGGAAGGGAAAATTGGATCTTTTCTTCATGTGGTAACTATTGGCGAGGCCAATGAGCTGCAGCAGCTGGCTATGGAATCGCGTTTGCGTATCCCTTTGCTTATTGGCATTGATGCCGTGCACGGTTGCGGTTTGGTAAGCGGTACAACCGTTTATCCTACTTCTATAGGAATGGCTTCTACGTTTGATCCCGAACTGGTGTACATTTCTTCCAGACAAACAGCCCATGAAATGCGCGCTATTGGCATGCACTGGACTTTTGCTCCCAACGTAGAAGTAGCCAGGGACCAGCGGTGGGGCCGCGTGGGTGAAACGTTTGGAGAAGATCCGTACCTTGTTTCTTTGATGGGAGCCCGGGCAGTACAGGGCTTTCAAGGGGATGAAGGCCTGGAAAAAGACCTGGTGCTGGCTTGTGCTAAGCATTTTGCCGGAGGATCACAACCCATCAACGGCACTAACGGTGCACCTACCGACCTGTCCGAGAGAACCATACGGGAAGTGTTCTTCCCGCCTTTTCAGGCTTGTATAGACGTAGGAGCCACTACCGTTATGATGGCCCATAACGAACTGAACGGCATTCCTTGCCATGCCAACGATTGGCTTATGCAAGACATCTTGCGCGAAGAAATGGGGTTTAAGGGATTTATAGTGAGCGACTGGATGGATATGGAGCACATTTATGATTTGCACCGTACGGCTGTTTCTGTGGAAGATGCTTATGCACAATCTGTAAATGCAGGTATGGACATGCACATGCACGGTCCTGCCTTTGTTCCGGCCATGCTTAAGTTGGTAGAAGACGGGGTAGTTCCCGTATCCCGGATCAACAGGGCGTGCAGTAAAATTCTGGAAATGAAATTCAGGCTGGGACTTTTTGAAGATCCATTCTTTGATGAATCCGTAGTTCATGAAACGCTTCTAAAGGAAGAACATGTGCAAACGGCCCTGGAAGCAGCACGCAAAAGCATTGTACTCATAGAGAATAACGGTATCCTGCCTCTTACGGACGGTGGCCGGTACCAACACGTATTTGTGACAGGGCCCAATGCAGATTCTCAAGGCATTATGGGCGATTGGACCTTCCCTCAGCCCAAAGAAAACGTAGTTACGTTCTTGCAAGGATTGAAAGAAGTAGCCCCTAACACAAGGTTTACTTTTTTGGACCAAGGAGAATCCATCCGGTACATGAACTCGTCAAGAGTGAAGCTGGCCGGTGAAATGGCACGCAAGGCAGATTTGAATATTTTGTTTGTTGGCGAATACGTAAACCGTAAAGACTGGAACAATAAAACGTCGGGAGAAGATGTGGAACGAGGCAATCTGCGTCTTGCCGGCTTGCAGGAAGAGTTGGTCAAAAATGTACTGGACAGTGGAAAACCTTGTATAGTTGTGCTGAATAACGGGCATCCCCTAGCGGTGGAATGGATTGCCCAAAGGGCAGATGCGCTGGTGGAAGCCTGGGAACCGGGCATGAAAGGCGGCACAGCCTTGGCAGAGATCCTGTACGGCTACGTAAACCCGTCTGCAAAATTACCGGTTACTTTTCCCAGGTCTACGGGTAACATCTTGTCTGTCTATAACCACATGCCTTCCCATTATTTCCATCCCATAGTTATGGAAAACCCCATGCCCCTTTACGAATTTGGGTACGGCCTTTCCTATACTACGTACGCTTATGATAACCTTAAGACAGAAGGATTTAAAAAAGGCGTCTTGCACGTCTCTGTAGATGTTACCAATACCGGTTCTGTAGCAGGGGAGGAAATTGTGTTGCTGTTCATGCGCGATGATTACGCTTCTATGACTCGTCCGGTAAAAGAGCTGAAAGCTTTTACCCGCGTAGCCCTGGAGCCGGGACAAACAAAAACCGTGAATCTTCAAGTGGACAAGCAGCAGCTTGCCTTCTGGGGACATGACGGCAAATGGATCGTAGAGCCCGGAACGTTTACCGTTATGGTAGATACGCTCTTTACCACAGCCGAACTGAAGTGAAAATACTTATGCGATAATTTGAATTATCGTCATTTATTCTGCCCTAAAACAAGTAGGATGGGGTACGCGATGGATGATATACTGTAGGACAGGTTTTTTGCAGCGGTATATAAATACCGTATCTATGGGAACGGCGCCATGGAGTGTTTGCGGGTACCGATTGGATTGGATGTAGTACAAGGGTTCATTAGGGGCAATCCCACCGCGTAGTGCGGTGATTTCTTCGTATTTGTGGGTTCTTTCCGTGGTTCCCGTAGTTTTTACAACGGTGCCGGCTGGCTTGGCCACATAATAATCCAGATGTGCAGCAGGGAACCAGCGTGTGGCCAGCAGGGCAGCTCTTGGTGGCATGCCTTCCTTACCCCCGGTAAGGGCATACAGGTTTTCCTGCTCTTTTTGAATGGTTCTAAATTCTGTTCCTAGTTGTTTCCAGCCGTACATATCTAATGAAACGTCTTCTGTTGTTACCAGCGGAACCATGCCGGTGCGTATTTGCAGGGTACCGGCCACCAGAACAAGCATCACAAAGCCTAAGGACAGGCGCAGGGGTTTATGCACGTTGCGGTGGGCAGCAGCAGTAGCAGCCAGTATCAGCAGGGGAAAGAAAGCCGGGGCACTCCAGTGGGGCAACGTATTTCTGAACAGAGAAAAAAACACAAAAACAGCGATCATAGGCACGGACTGGCACAGCACCATACGGAAAAAAGCGGGAGACACAGGAAGTACAGAACGCGAAGAAAGCACAGAACGCGCTGGATTCGCAGGGAGCGCAAGATTCGTATTGTCTTTCCGGTTATGCTTCTGTATCAAGTATTGCCGGATAGCCCACACCATAAGCACTACGTTAATCGGGTTGTTGTACAGAAAAGAGCCGGCAAGTTCCCGTCCGAGGCTTAAAAAATCCGGCTTTTTGCCAAAAAAAGCCACGCGTTCTGCGTGATACAGAAGACCCGAGGCTCGGTGCGTAACGTTCCAAGCTATGACAGGGGAAAAAAGTACAAGTGACAAGCCAATGCCGGCCCACAACCAGGGAGAGGCCAACGCTTTTCTGTTGTACAGCAGTAGGTATAAAAGCGTACCTGCCCAAAGAAAAGCTCCTGTATATTTGCTAAGCATGGCTCCGCCGGCCAGCAGCCCGGCCCAAAAGAAAAAAGAAGGTTTTTCTTCTGTGCTGTTTGTACATCCGCAGGCCTTAAACATAAAGTAAAGCGAGGACAGGTAAAACGTGGCCAAGGGGGCATCGGGGAGGATGAATGTTCCCGTAAGTACGGTGGCATACAGGGAACCGGTGTACAATATAGCTGCGTACCATCCTGCTTTTCGGCTTCCGGTCAGAAGCCCCAGGCGCCAGGCCAGCCAGGTGTTGAGTGTTCCCAGCACAAGGGCCGGCAACCGCAGCATAAAAGCGCTGTCAAAGGTCAGGTGCCCCGTAAACAGGCTTATGACCCATCCCACCATGGGTGGGTGGTCAAAGTGACTCCAGTCCGGAAACAAGGCGTATGTCCAGTAATAGACCTCGTCGTTACCCAGTTCGGTAAGCCCTGCAACAAGGCTCCTGACCAATAGGGAAACACCTATGAGCAGTAACAGACGCTTCTGATAAGGCTTCTTCATTTGTGCAAAGATAACAAAGTCATGAATGCCTTTCCCTTCTTTTTTAATACCTTTGTATTCATGAAAATACTTTTGACAGGCGCCAATGGAGGAGTAGGTACGGTGGTACGTCAAATGGCTCTGGATACAGAGGGAATAGACTTAGTGCCGTGCTCCCGTGAAGCATTGGATGTGTTGGATAGCAACGCACTAAAGGCAGCCTTGTTAAAACATAAACCGGACTATGTAATCAATGCTGCTGCTTTTACACAAGTAGACAGGGCAGAAGTAGAGCAACAGGAAGCCTTTCGGTTGAATGTAGAGTGCCTCAAGGGAATGGTGGACGCCTGTAATCAAGTGGGGGCAGTACTTATTCACTTGTCTACGGATTACGTTTTTGACGGAAAAAAAACAACCCCTTACACAGAAGAGAATAAAGAAAGCCCTATTAATGTGTACGGTGCCTCTAAGCTGGCAGGAGAGCAGGTGGTTCTTGCTTACGGTAATGGTATAATTGTAAGAACCAGCTGGGTATATTCCCTTCATTCAAAAAACTTTCTAGCCGCTGTGCCTCGTTTGTTAAGGACAAAAAAGGAACCTTTGCAGGTAGAAAACACACAAGTCAATTCTCCCACCTTTGCGCCCCATCTGGTGGAAGCTTTGTTTGCCTTAGTACAAAAGAACGTGCGAAGGGGACTGTATCACTTTACCAATACGGGAGGAGGATGTACACGGTATGAGTTTGCTTGCAGGGTTAGGGACAAAATCCTGGAAAAGGAACCGGGAGCCGTTTTAGCACCGGTAATCCCCTTTGGTCCGGAATGGCAGGAACCGCCGGGAACGGCGCCCAGACCGTTATATTCTGTAATGAGTCCGGACAAAATAGCCAAACAACTGGGACTTGAAGTACCTCATTGGGAAGAAGGAATTGATTTTATCATTTGATATAATATGGAAAAAAACGTTATGGACAGGGCCAGGGAATGGCTGGAAGAATCGTATGACGAGCAAACTCGTATAGAAGTACGCAGGCTTATGAAGGAAGATCCGGCACGGCTGGAAGATTCTTTTTACAAAAATCTAGAGTTTGGTACGGGAGGACTGAGAGGCATTGTGGGAGTAGGAACAAACAGGATGAACAGATATACGGTAGGGATGGTTACGCAAGGGTTGGCCAATTATGTAATAAAAACCATGGAGGGACCGTATAAAGTGGCCATTGCCTATGATTGCAGAAACCAATCGCCCGATTTTGCAAAGATAGTAGCCAGCGTTTTGGCTGCCAACGGCTTTACCGTTTATTTGTACGACGCTTTACGACCTACACCGCAGCTGAGTTTTACAGTAAGACACTTACAATGTAATGTAGGAATAGTGATTACGGCCAGCCACAATCCAAAGGAGTATAACGGTTACAAAGTATATGGAGACGATGGAGCGCAAGTAGTTCCTCCTTTCGATAGCATGATTATCCAAGAAGTACGTAAGGTTGTTTCGCCAAACCAGGTTAGGTTTTCCGGAGGCGATGGACAAGTGATTCTTTTGGGAGAAGAAATGGATGAACTGTATCTTAATGCCATATTAGAGTTGATCAACTTGAGCCCGGCAGCCATAGAAAAGTATAAAGACATAAAAATGGTATATACCCCGCTTCATGGAACCGGAGTTCATATCATACCTAAAGCCATGAAGAAAATGGGCTTTACCAATGTGCTGCATGTACCGAAACAAAACAATGCAGACGGTAATTTTCCAACGGTAATATCTCCTAATCCGGAAGAACCGGAAGCCTTGAAAATGGCCCTTGGTTTAGCTGCGGAAACAGGCGCAGTGCTGGTAATGGCTACCGATCCCGATAGCGATAGAATGGGTGTGGCAGCACGTGATGGGGATGGAGAAATGAAGATTCTAAACGGGAATCAAATAGCCGTTCTGCTTACGTATTATATGCTGGAAAAATGGAAATCAGCCAAAAAAATCAAAGGAAGGGAATACATTGTGAAAACCATAGTTACCAGCGATCTGTTGCAGGCTATGGCCCGTTATTACGGTGTGGAATGTTACAATGTGCTCACAGGTTTTAAATACATTGCAGAGCTTGTGAAAAAATATGAAAAGAGTAAGGTGTTTATTTGTGGAGGTGAAGAGAGTTATGGGTTTAATGTGGGAGAGCGAGTGCGCGATAAAGACGCTGTGATTTCATGTGTGTTGATGGCAGAAGTGACCTGTTGGGCAGCAGATCAGGGTAAAAATTTACATGATTTGCTCAAAGAAATATACATCCGCTTTGGTTTTTTTAAAGAAAAAACAGTGTCTGTAACCTTACAAGGAAAGGACGGAATGCAGGAAATAGAAAACATTATGAATAAAGTAAGGGAGCAGCCACCGCAGCAATTGTTGGGATCACCTGTTGTACTCATTCATGATTACAAAAAAGGAGAAACCATAGATATGGTTAGTGACTTGCGTTATAAGACCGTTTTGCCCCAGTCCAATGTAATTCAATTTATAACTGCTTCTAATGCCATAGTAACGGTTCGCCCCTCGGGGACAGAACCAAAAATTAAATATTATTACGGAGTACGGTCACAAATAGAAATGGAAGATAATTTTGAACAGGCAGATGCCACGTTGGAAAACCAACTGGCTAGTTTAGAAGGGGAAATGAATAACCTGCTCTAGAAATAACTCTCGTTCCATACCAAATTTGAAGGATCAAAGCCCAAAGAGGTAATCTTTGAATACATCAGATCCAGATATTTTTTTTGCACATTATGATCCCTTGAAAGCAGCCAAAGCCGGGTTGCTTTGTTATTACAAGCCAGGAAGACGGAGTAATCGTCTGCCAAGTAAAGTATGAAATAATCTGTATAAAAGTTTAGAAAAAAAGAATATTTAATAACGCCCGGATGGTTTTCGTCCCATTTTATAGTCCCTTTCTTTGTGTTTAATGGACCGAATAAGGTGTATTTTCTAAGATCTGCAGTCATTCTGATCAAGCCTTTTTCGTTAATATGACTGTTTATGGTAACCTTAGCAATTTGTTCGTTTTCCGGTCTTCCCATTTGGGCTAACTCGTGCCAGGTACCTAAAAGATTTTCAATTTCAAGGTGGCTTACTGTGTCTTTATAAGAAATATACGGAGTGTCTGTAAAACACCCTGTACAAAAAAAGCACAGGCAAGCGACTGTAAAAAATAAAGTCAGGTTTTTTGATTTTTTCATGATAACAGATGTTCTTTTCTGAATTCACTTATGCTTACTTCCGACGTTCGCTTAAAAAAACGACTGAAGGAAGGAAGATCGTTAAAGCCCAAAATATGAGCAATTTCTGTAGCACTTTTATTGCTGTATAACAACAACCTTTTGGCTTCCGAAGAGATGCGTTCGTGTATCACCTGCAAAGGAGCCGGCAGGTTATACAAAGCAAACAGGTTGGTCAGTGTTTTAGGCGAGCGATTGAGCATACGGGCATAATCACTGACTTTCTTTTTTTCCTTAAAATACGTATCTACCAAAATGAAAAATTGGCGGACCAGATAAAAGCCCGATTCGTTCAAAGGGTCAATGGCCAGCGAAACCCTGGCAATACGTGTACAGGTGATAATGAATCGTTTCAGATGTAAACGAAGCATTTCTTCTTTTAGAGAATCTTCAGATTCGTATTCCAAAAACATATCTGAAAGGATCCGTTCCAGAGTGGCCAACTGAGGGGCATTGATTTTCATAAGCAACAGGTTGGAATACCCGGTAAACAAAAACCCGTTGCATGATACTTCGCTGTCTGATTTATAAATGCAATAAAAATTGCTGTTGAAGAGAATGGAAATATACTTTCCGGCAATATGCGTGAATTGTACGTTGTGGATGTTGGAAAAAGGAATGACCTGGTTTTCTTCTAAATGCAACCTGGCATGGTCCACTTGAAGGTCAATGGTACCGTCAAGAACCCAAATAAATTTATAGAGCTCTTTATTATTAAGAAGAGCCTGATTGTTATGAAGTTCATCCGTAACAACCAGGCTTCCTCGTATAGGGGTTATACACGCATACTCCATATGCGCAAATATACGAAACCTATTCTTCTTTCAGTAATGTGCTCTTAACAAGTGACTCCAGTTGATTTTTAGGGAGTGCGCCCTGTGAAACGCTGGGGTTTCCTTCCATAGGAATCCAAATGAGGGTAGGAACACTGCGCACGCCAAAAATAGCAGCCAGTTCCGGCTCTTTATCTACGTCTACTTTATAAACATAAATTTGGTCGTTAAATTCCTTAGCTACTTCTTCCAAAGTAGGGGCCAGCATTTTACACGGTGCACACCAGGTAGCGTGAAAATCTACAATAGAGGGTTTATCCCCGGCATATTTCCATTCGCTGGGGTTCTTTTCGTAATCGTAAACACGTTTGATGAATTCTTCTTTTGTCAGTTCCATAACTATTATTTTGTTTTCTTTTGTTTTTCCTGTTGTTTCGTTACAACCTGCAGACAAAAACAGAGCAGGCAGCATGAGTAAAAAAGTAGTGATTGTTTTCATAGGGCAAAGGTCCGGGTTTTTTACGTTCCCGGCAATAGCTAATTTACATAATTTGTTGGCAAAACTGCCCGAATTTGTACCCAGAGTGAAACAGATGTATTTGTTTTGGAATGATTTGCTTGAGTATTTCGTAGGCACTGTCTGACGTGCAATGCCCTGTGTAAATCTGTAATTCCGGGTATTCTCTTTCAATGATTCCGGCAAGATGAATCAGTTCTTCTTTTGTTTCTGCTTTGTCTTTCAGATGCAGACCTCCTATAAAACGTGCTACGGGTCTTCCGGAAAAGGATACTGCTGCTTTCAGAGTATTTAGAATGCCTTTGTGCGTACAACTGGAAATAAGAGTGTTGCCTCCATCGGACAGTACCAATACAGCTATTTCGTGGTGAAAAGGATCGGGGAGTATTTCATTTTCTTGATGATCATACAGTTGCCAGGCTAACGTACGGTTCCCTGCAGGCAATGGGTGTACAGAGGGAATATCGCTTAGCAAGGCTACTCCTTCTGTTATAAAAGTGTTTTTTTGAGGGTACCGGATAAATCGGTCAGCGTATTGGGAAAGAAGCTCTTTATCCATTCCAATGTTTTTTGGAATACCCTCTTTTAAAGAGTAACAGGTACTCTTTAAAATCCACTCAGACAGGTAAACCTGCGCTTTTTTATTTATTTCCAGAAACCACTCCACCCCTCCCGTATGGTCGTTATGGTTATGGGAAAGAACCAGGTAATCTGCTTGTGATGTATTGATTCCTGCCATCAAGGCATTTCTTATAAAGGCATCAGATGCACCTGTATCTATAAGCCACTGCTCGCCTCCCTTTTCAAACCAAATGGAAAGGCCGTGTTCTGTTAAAAAAGGCAGGGAATCCGGTTGATTCGGAGCCGGACGATTGTCAATTAATATGTGTAGGTTTTCAATCAAAAAATTAAAGATGGAAGTAAGTAAAAATAGCAAAATAATCTAATATAATACGTAACTTTATACCATAAAACGAAGTTATGGAGCAGGATAAACTCAGCCATATTATGGAGGCTTACAGAAAGCGGGCAAAAATGGCAGAAAAAGCCGGTCTTTGGGATAAAGCTAATGAAATGAATGATTTTGCAGACTTTATCGAGGATAACTTTGATGCATTTCTTGAAGATGCATATACCCGTGAATCTGAGCTTTGGGAAGAATATGAAGCTTATTGATGTAGTCGGTAGGTACGGGTACCCGTTCTGCTAATGAGACTGCTTTCCTCCAATTGTTTGATGGCACGCGTTAGTGCCGGCCGGGTTACCCCAAACATATCTGCCAACTCTTGATGGGTATGAGGAATGGTAAAAGGTTCGCAATTATGGTCTTTGGTTAATGATATAAAATAGTTCATCAATTTGCTTTTAATGGTACCAAAAGTCATAAGTCGTAAACGTTCTGAAAGAAATCGGCTCCTGTCAGAAATTTCTCTAAGGTAGTTTTCAAGTACCCTTTGGTTTTTTTGCATCATTTCTACCAGGTGCATTTTAGAAATAGATACAATCACAGAAGGTTTAATAGCAAAAATGCTGACTGGCAAGTTGTTGTTTTTTGCAAAAAGAAAAGCGGGCGCTACAGCGCGAAAAGCTGCTATTTCTTCTACAACCATTTTTGTACCTTCCATATCTATCATTTCAGCCTTAAGCAGTCCTTCTTCAACAATGAGTAAAGATTTATACACATCCCCCTGCAACGCTACCACCTCTCCCACTGCATAGGAACGTATACGATACTTATTGTCAAGCAGTAGATCAATAAACTCGTTGTCCAGACCCTCAAAAAGTGCAGCACTGTATAATTTTTTCATAAAACAAAGATACTTTATTTTGGACTTTTGTAACAAATGTTACAAAAACCTTTATCATGTGTACCGTACTTTTGTAAAAAATGTAGACGAAACGTGAAAAGAACCATTATAAAAATTGATGAAGGCCTTTGTGACGGCTGCGGTATATGTGTAGAGGGATGCCACGAGGGAGCGTTGCAACTTATTAATGACAAAGCAGTTATAGTAAGCGATTTGTATTGTGACGGGCTGGGAGCTTGTATACCGGATTGCCCCAGAGGGGCTATTTCTCTGGAAGAAAGAGAGGCTGAACCTTACAACGAAGAAGCCGTTATGGAACGAGTTGTTCCCAAAGGTGAAAGAGTGATTTTAGCTCACCTTACCCATTTGAAAGATCACGGAGAACTGGAGTTTATGCAACAGGGAATAGATTTTCTAAAAAAACACAACATCAAGGTAGATCTGTCTTCGTTAGAAGCACCGGAGCAACCGCAGGCAGGGCATCAGCCGTATGTTTTTCAACCGGCAAGCAGGCCGGCGCAGGCTCCTCAGTTTCCTGTACAGTTGCACTTGATTAATCCCATGAACTCTCTCTTTTCCGGTGCCCATTTGCTGGTAGCAGCCGATTGCTCGGCTTTTATAATTCCGGACTTCCATCGGCGCTTTTTGAAAGACAAAGTGTTGGCCATTGCTTGCCCTAAGCTGGACAGGAATCTGGATACTTATGTAGCCAAACTGACGACTCTTATAGATACGGCCAAAATAGAAACCCTTACGGTACTTCAGATGGCAGTTCCTTGTTGTTCGGGGTTAATGAAATTGGTGTCTATGGCCCGAGAAAAAGCACAGCGGTACATTCCCGTAAAAAGAATTGTGCTCAACCTACAGGGGGAAATACAATCGGAAGAATGGATACAATGATTTGCTTAACTTATATTAGATTTATTAATCATATTTTAAATTTTAGTTGATTATGAACATGTTTTGTTATCAGTGCCAGGAAACTGCCCGCAACCAAGGTTGCACCATAAAAGGCGTTTGTGGCAAAGAAGCCGGTACTGCTGCGTTGCAGGACCTGCTTATTTATGTAACTCGTGGCGTAGCCATTGTGCAGAAGGCTTTGCGTGAGCAAGGAAAAGCCAATGATACTCCTAACACCTATATTATGGATGCCTTATTTTGCACCATTACCAATGCTAACTTTGATGATGAAGCTTTGACAGTGCGCATTGAAGAAGGATTTGCTTTAAAGAAAGAATTGCTGGAAAAAGCCGCTAAAGAAGGAGTACAAATTCCGGATATGCCTGAAGTTACTATGGATGTAGAAAGGGCAGATTTTGTGACAAGTGCAAAAGCCATTGGTGTACTGAGTGAGCCTAACGAAGATATTCGATCCCTCAAGCAATTGACTGTCTATGGTCTGAAAGGTATGGCGGCTTATGCCGAGCATGCGATGAACCTGGGCTACGAAGAAAGCAGTATCTATGCCTTTATGGAAGAGGCTTTATATCAGGTATCCCGTACAGATATTACGGTAGACGAGCTCATTCCTCTAGTGCTTAAAACAGGCGAATACGGAGTACAGTCTATGGCATTACTTGATAAAGCCAATACTTCTGCCTACGGAAACCCCGAGATGACAAAAGTTAATATTGGCGTAGGCAAGAACCCCGGTATTCTTATCAGCGGACACGACCTTAAAGATATGGAAGAACTGCTGGAACAAACGGCAGGTACAGGTGTGGACGTGTACACACACGGTGAAATGCTTCCGGCCAATTATTATCCGGCCTTTAAAAAGTATCCCCATTTTATTGGTAACTACGGTAATGCCTGGTGGAAGCAAAGAGAAGAGTTTGAGACTTTTAACGGAGTCATTCTTTTTACAACCAACTGTATTGTACCTCCGCTCAAAGACGCTACGTATACAGACCGTATTTATACAACAGGTTCTTGCGGTTATCCGGGAGCAAAACACATTCCTGCCCGTTCAGAAGGCGGTAAGAAAGATTTTTCAGAACTGATTGCTAAAGCCAAAACGTGTAAACCTCCCGTAGAAATTGAAAAAGGAGAAATTATCGGCGGTTTTGCACACCATCAGGTACTGGCCTTGGCAGACCAGGTAGTAGAGGCCGTAAAATCCGGCGCCATCAAACGCTTTGTTGTTATGGCAGGCTGTGACGGACGGATGAAAGCACGTGAGTACTATACAGATTATGCGTTGGCACTTCCCAAAGACAACGTTATTCTTACGGCCGGTTGTGCCAAGTACAGATACAATAAATTGCCTTTAGGAGACATAAACGGGATCCCACGCGTACTGGATGCAGGTCAATGTAACGACAGCTACTCCTTGGTAGTTATTGCACTGGCATTGCAAAAGGCGTTTGGTTTGGATAGTGTGAACGATCTGCCCATTTTCTACAACATTGCCTGGTACGAACAAAAGGCGGTTATTGTATTGTTGGCATTACTCAGCCTGGGTGTGAAAAACATCCATCTGGGCCCCACATTGCCGGCCTTTGTATCGCCTAACGTACTGAATGTATTGGTAGAGAAGTTTGGAATAGGGCCACAGCCCGCACTCGAATAAAAACGACCGAACCTCCAGTTAGGAGATTGCTTTATGATGTCCGGATACCCAAAGGAGTCCGGACATTATTATATACAGGCAGCTGCAACAAAGTAGCATAAGAAAGACGGGTTGTCTGAACAAGGCCAGTAAGGCTATGGTAAGTAAGCAAAGTCCCAGAAAAGAGTATGGGACTTTGTTGTTTTTTAAACCAATTCCCTTGAGTTTTAGGGAGAACATAGGGATGTTACTCACCAGTAGGAAAGACAGTACCAGAGACAACAGGGGAATAAACCAAGGGGTGGAAAGGAGGATACTCCATGGGATGCTGTAAGGGGCGTAAAGCACGGCAGCTGCTACCAGCAGGGCACAAGCCGGCGTGGGTAGTCCAAGAAAGCCGTGTGTTTGCCGTGTATCTATATTGAATTTAGCCAAGCGCAGGGCAGAAAAAACAACGAGTACAAACGGGAGAAAAGTCATCCATTCGTATGGGGCTGCCTCTATATATGTATAGTAGAGCATAAAAGAAGGAAGCAATCCAAAACTGACTACGTCAGCAAGCGAGTCGAGTTCTTTCCCCATGGGGGAATACGCATTCAATATTCTGGCCGCAAACCCGTCTAAAAAATCAAAAACAGAGGCAACCGCCAACAGCCAAAAAGCCGTTTGCAGGTTGCCTCTGCATACAAAAACAATCCCCAATGCCCCGCATAAAAGGTTCAGCGAAGTAATAACATTGGGGATATGCAATTTGATTTTTTTCAAAGCCCTAACTTTTTCCTAATGGCTTTGGGTATGGCATCTTTATGTACCATATAAGCAACGCATCTGGCTTTGAAATAATTTTCTGACATGTATACAAAGCCTTTGTGTTTACCGGCTTCTCCCCAAGAATTTTTAGTAATATAATAGGTTACACCGTACTGATCACGGGCAATTCCTGTTACATGCATCAGGTGATCATCACCTGACTGAAAAGTCTGGTACATTTCCTGACGAATTTCCTGATCAACATTGATTTCGTCTTTTGAAGGATCACGTCCCGGTTCCACAGCTACTCCGTTTTCCTGTGAAAAATTACGGCTTAAAGAACCGTCCCAAGCTATGGTGTATCCGTTATTTAGGGCATGATTTGCGATGGACATAAATTCATCCAGCGGGACATTGTAATACAGGGTGTGTTCCCAGTTATCCGGAACTTCAATAGGCACTTGCTTATAGAAAGGATGGTGGGTATAGCTTGTGATTTCTACATAATTATCCATATCCAGCCCCAGATAATCCACAAAAGACAACGGTGTATGTTCTGTTCCTTCGTAAGTAAACGTTTCCGGAGCTTCTCCCAGATAAATATCTAAAAGGGCATCCAGCAACAAGACGGTTTGAGGGCTCAATCTTCTAACCTTGATGGGAACTTCTGCTATAGCATTGATAAATCCTTGCAGCTCTGTGTGGTTGTGTCCCGGAGAATCGTAATTGATCCCCCCATAAAGAGATTCCGGCATAAGTCCGTATTTGGCAATGGCCCGTGTTGTCGTATGACTTAATGACCCGGGGCCCAAATTGCCGCGGCCTCTTCTTAAGTAATTGTCAAAGAACCGTGTTTTGTACACACCACGTACTACAAACATCTCTGAAAGGTCAAACGTTCCTTTCTCCATTCTTATAAGTTCGCTCTCAAGAAAAGACAGCGTGGCAAAACACCAGCAGGTTCCTGTACGTCCCTGGTTTTTGAGCTCTGTATAAGGGTTGTTAACAACTTGTGTAAATTCGTACTGTTGTGCAGCCAGTGCTCCTGTGAGGAGAAAAGCTACCAACAGAGTCAACATTTTTCTCATGTCCTTATAAATTTAATTTTTTACGAATGGCCGTCGGTATGGCGTTTTTGTGTACCTGAATGTCCATGGTTTTGTATTGCACAAATTTTTCAGATACGTACCACAACCCTTTGTAATTTCCTGTTTCTCCCCATGAGTTCTTTACCATATAATACTTAGTACCGTTTTGGTCTTTGGCAATGCCGTATATCTGCATGCCGTGGTCGTCAGTGGTCTGTTTGTTATCATAAGCCTCTTGGCGCATTTCCTGAGTTACTTCTTTAATCTCTGCTACGGGACCTGTCAGGTTTCTGAAAGCATTGCTTCTTTCCATAGGTGACATTTGCAGCCATCTGGCTTGGTCAGAGCCTACCATTTCTGAAGGTTCTGTTGTAGGGAACATGGCAATACCTGTCCTTCCAAAACCCATTTCAGATACGTCGGATGCCCAAAGAATCGTATATCCTTCCATAATGGCATTGTCAATAACTTCCATCATCTCTTCCATAGGTAGGTTCCAATATTGGCCCCACAGCCAGTTGTCTGCTACTTCCAGAGCAAACTGTGTGTAGAAAGGATGGTGTGTAAACGAAGCAATGTTTACATAATCGTCCGGATGGAAGCCCAACGATGCCGCAAAAGATTTTGGAGTATATTCTTTGCCTTCGTATGTGAACGTTTCGGGCATTTCTCCCAAATAAGCGTCTATGGCTCCTTGTAAAGCTCTTTTCCAAGCAGTGGACAATTTTCTGTTGGGGTTTCTTTTGACTCCGTCAACCATGCCTTTCAATACAGCAGCCAGTTCACCGTGCATATGCATTTCTTCACCGTAATTAAGTCCGGGCATGACCTCTTCCGGTACTATGCCGTACTTACGGATGATATGCAGGTAATCGTCAAACGCTCCACCTTGGGCAAAATTTAAAAATCCGTCAAGGCGTATGTATCTTTCTGCTTTTTCTTTATACGTCCCCGAAACAATGAACATCTCGGAAAGATCATATTCTCCTTTCCCCATTCTTAGCAATTCGGATTCCATAAATCCTAAGGAAGCAAAGCACCAGCAAGTTCCGGTATTGCTTTGGTTTTTAACAGAAGTGATCGGATTTTCTTTGACCACGGTAAATTGAAAACCTTCGTCTGCCTTCTTGTTGTTTTCCTGTGCGATAGCACCAAAAGAAAGCAAGGTAAAGGTTAGGATACAAGTTAAGATTCGTTTCATAAATTTTTAGTGTTTTAAGGTATGTTAATGTATTTATGTGTTTGTAAAGACAATTTCCAAACCGGATTGGCTTTGATATACGATATGATATGAGGAAGTACCGCTGTACTCCTGCTCCATTCCGGTTGAAGAAAAAGATGGCAATTTGGGCCTACTTTTCTTCGGTTAAATTCTGCCCATTCCATATCCAAAGGACCGGTAATGATTACCTTTAACTCATGGGCCAAAGGATAAAATTCCGGTAAAGGAGGGCGGTTTTGCTTAGGAGATAAACAAATCCAGTCCATAGTACCACTCATTGGGTAGGATCCGGAAGTTTCTAAAAACAATTCCATTCCTTCTTTCTTTAACCCGCTGCACAACGGTCCCAACGGGTAAGTAAGCGGCTCCCCGCCGGTTATCACAACGGCACGTGCCGGATGTGCAACGGCTCGGGCTATAATGGTATCTATGGGAACAGGGGGGAAAAGCTTTGGATTCCAGGAATATTTAGTGTCACACCAGGAACAGCCAATGTCACAGCCCCCCAATCGGATGAAGTAAGCCGCTTTTCCTGTGTGAAAACCTTCTCCCTGAATGGTATAAAAATCTTCTGCCAAGGGAAGCATGTATCCTTCATCCAAAAGCGAATTCATAGTACAAATGTAAATAATAATTGTGACATTTTGTCAGAGAAACGGGTTTGGCTTAAGGTTTGAGTAAGGAAAGGATACTATGAACGAACAAAAATATACTATTCAAGCGCAAGAACTGCTACAATCTGCAGTACATAAGGCGCAATCCGGCTCCAATCAAGTAATAGAGACCGGACACTTACTCAAGGCCATCCTTGCAGATAAGGAGGGGATAGGTACATTTCTGCTGCAAAAATCAGGAGTTAACACAAATATACTGGAACAAGAACTTGACATGGTGCTCCAAAGGTATCCCAAACAAGAGGGTACCGCAGATACTTATTTGTCAAGAGAGGCACAGAATGTACTTCACAAAGCCAGAGAAATTGCCCATACCATGGGCGATCAATTTGTTACCACAGAGCACATCCTTTCGGGATTGTTAGCTGTTAAGGATGATGTCTCAAAACTGCTTAGAGCTAAAGGATTAAAAGATGATGTGCTTCATAAAGCCATAGAAGGCGTACGCCGAGGCAGAAAAGCAGATACACAAACAGCAGAGCAAACGTTTGATGCGTTAAACAAATACGCAGTAAACCTGAACGATCTTTCTGCTAAAGGAAAAGTAGATCCGGTGATTGGCAGGGATGACGAAATCCGCAGGGTTCTTCAGATCCTCAGCAGACGGACTAAGAACAATCCCATATTGGTTGGCGAGCCAGGGGTGGGGAAAACGGCCATAGCAGAAGGCATTGCCCAGCGGATTGTAACGGGGGACGTCCCGGATATGCTAAGGAGCAAACAGATATACTCCTTGGATATGGGTGCCCTTATTGCCGGAGCCAAGTACAAAGGAGAATTTGAAGAACGACTGAAGGCTGTAATAAAAGAAGTCATTGACAGTGATGGTGAAGTGGTGCTTTTTATTGACGAGATCCATACGCTGGTAGGTGCAGGGAAAGGCGAAGGAGCCATGGATGCTGCCAACATACTAAAACCGGCGTTGGCCCGGGGAGAATTACGTGCCGTAGGTTCCACCACACTGGGCGAATACCAGAAATATTTTGAACAAGACAAAGCCCTGGAAAGGCGTTTCCAGATAGTGATGGTAGATGAACCGTCGCCTACCGAGGCCATTTCTATACTTCGCGGTTTGAAAGAAAGATACGAACAGCACCATAAAGTACAGATAAAGGATGACGCTCTTATAGCGGCCGTAGAACTTTCTCACAGGTACATTACGTCGCGTTTTCTTCCCGATAAAGCCATTGACCTGGTTGACGAAGCTGCTGCAAAGCTTAGGATAGAGATGAATTCCGTTCCAGAATGTATAGACGAACTGGATCGTAAGATCCGTCAACTGGAAATTGAACGGGAAGCCATTAAACGGGAAAAAGATACAGAGAAATTAGAGACCCTGAGCAAAGAAATTGAAGAGTTGTCCGGCGAATGCGATATCCAGCGTACCAAATGGGAAGAAGAAAAATTGGTACTAGAAGAGATACAGCATAAAAAGAAACAGATGGAAGAGTTGCGTTATGCTGCAGCAGAAGCAGAAAGGCGAGGCGACTATGGTAAAGTGGCCGAGATTCGTTACGGCCGGTTGGTAGATTTGGAAAAAGAAGTAGAAGGGTTGAACCGGCAGAAAGATGCTTTCACTCAAACCTTAATAAAAGAAGCCGTTGACGAAGAAGATATTGCCGAGGTGGTTTCTAAATGGACAGGTATTCCCGTACAACGTATGCTCACGGCAGAAAGAGAAAAATTATTGCATTTGGAAGATGAATTACACAAACGTGTTATTGGTCAGGACCAGGCCATTACAGCCGTAGCGAATGCCGTACGGCGCAGTAGGGCCGGTTTGCAAGACCCTAGGAAACCCATAGGTTCTTTCTTATTTTTGGGAACTACGGGAGTAGGGAAGACAGAGCTGGCTAAAGCCCTTGCTGAGTTTTTGTTTGATGACGAGCACCTGATTACTCGCATAGACATGAGTGAATACCAGGAACGTCACTCGGTAAGTCGTCTTGTTGGGGCGCCTCCGGGATACGTAGGGTACGACGAAGGCGGTCAGCTGACAGAAGCAGTACGAAGGAAGCCTTATTCTGTGATTTTACTGGACGAGGTAGAAAAAGCCCACCCCGACGTGTTTAATATCTTGTTACAGGTACTGGATGACGGAAGGCTTACGGACAATAAAGGCCGTGTAGCCGACTTTAAAAATACCCTCTTGCTCATGACCTCCAATATGGGGTCGCACCTGATTCAGGAAAGCTTGCTGGAAGGTATGCACAGTGAGGAAATGTTCGAAAATACAAAAGAACAGGTTATGGACCTGCTTCGCAAAACCATCCGTCCCGAATTTTTAAACAGGATAGACGAAATCATCATGTTCCACGCCTTAACTCGTGAACATGTAAGGGAGATTTTAAAATTGCAAATTGGGTTGATCAATGATTTGCTTGCTACAAAAGGTATATCTCTTAAGGTAACAGAGAAAGCGCTGGATTACCTGCAAGAAAAGGGATATGAGCCGGCTTACGGTGCAAGACCACTAAAAAGGTTGTTGCAACGAGAAGTAGTAAACCGTTTGGCAGAAAAAATCTTGGAGGGAAGCATAGCATCGGAAGGTTCTGTACAGATTGACAGCAACGCTTCGGAATTGCTGTTTATGTAAACCATTAGTACGGATCAAAGCGTTCCGGGTGTTTACCAACCACACCTTTATCTATGTACCATTGCTTGATGCGCTTCATATCTTCTTTTGCATCGTCTGTGATGAGCACCTGTTTATCAATGCCAATCTCTTTTTTACCCCAATCAAAGTACCCGTAATAAACGGGTATATCTAAAGCTCTGGCAAGGGTGTGGAAGCCTGCCTTCCATTTTTTTGTGGCTTTCCGAGTACCCTCCGGTGTCATGGCCAGATGTACTTGTTCTTGGTTGCGAACGGCTTCTATCAGATGCCTGGTAAAGGAAGCTCCTTTTCCTCTGTTTACAGGTATGGCACCTGCCCACAACAGTACAGACTTTAGCGGCCATTTAAAGACGTCGCTTTTTACTATGATATTGGCTTTTCCTCCAAGAGATGTATAGTAGAGGTAGGAAACAACAAAATCCCACATGGACGTATGAGGAGCCCCCAAAATAATGCACTTGGGCTCTTGAACTACGTGCCCGATCATCTTCCAACCCATGATACGTGTTAGGATAAAAGCACAAATGTTTTGCTTGTTCATCTGGACAAAGTTAAAAAAAATGCAAGACGACAGCCTTTTTTTGTTGTATATTTGTACAAATGAATGGTCATGAAGATAAATAAACTCTTGTACATGATTCTTTTTTTGTTCTGTGCAGGGAGCACTGCCGGACAAGAAAAAGATCTCCATACGGCGTCACGAATAAGGTTACGTGAGCACGTAACGTTCCTGGCATCCGACTCTCTTGGTGGAAGACTTATAGGGACGGAAGGCAATCTGATTGCCGGAGAATACATAGCCGGTTGTTTTGCAGATATTGGCCTGGAAGAGTATAATGGAGTCAGTTATTTCCATTATTTTGCTGTGGACATTCCCTCTGCAGTGCGCGATGTACCGTTAACGGTCATTGAGGGATGTAATGTGATTGGCGTTTTGCCGGGAACTCATCCTTACCTGAAGAATGAATACATTGTGATAGGGGCACATTACGATCATTTGGGTACAGCTACAGGGCGAGAGGGAGCCGTTGATTCCATCTATAACGGAGCAGACGATAATGCGTCGGGCACGGCCGTACTTATAGAACTGGCCGCTTTACTAAAAGAACAGGGAGGTTTGGCTCGTACGGTGGTGTTCGTAGCTTTTGACGGGGAAGAGCAAGGGCTGTTGGGATCACAAGAATTCTTAGAAGACGCCCTATTTCCCCAAGATAAAATAGGGGCTATGATAAGCTTGGATATGGTGGGATATTACAGAAAATCCGGGGTGCTTAAGGTGTTGGGTACGGGAACGTTAAGAGAAGCAAAAAAATGGATGCCTCGTTCCGGAAAAATCAAAGTAAAACATATTCCTTTTGAGCAATCTCCGCTTAGTGCTACAGATACCCGTTCTTTTGCCGTAAAAGAGATACCCACTTTGTTTCTGACCACGGGAATGGTGTCTCCTTATCACAAAGTAACAGATCATGCCCATTTAATTGATTACGATGGCCTGGCAGGTGTGGCAGAATATACACGAGAGCTTACGGTGGCTTTGGCAGATTATTCATTTTTGGAACCTTCCGGTAAGTTTGCTGTGATTCATCATGTACCGGATCGCTCTTTTCATGTGATTTCTTCTGTGCAAACAGGATCCAACCAACTTTTACCTTCAAAAGGAGCTTTACAAGGTAGATCGGCGTTTTATTCAGCGGCAGGAGCCGATTTTCGGATGCTATGGAAAGGGTTTCTTGAGCTGGGACCCGGTCTGTACCTGGAACATATCAATGCACGTCACGCATTTGCCGTAGGAGGGTCATCTAAAAACAGGCTTCAGTTTCTTGCGCTGAACGTTCCATTTACCTGTCGTGTTTACTTTCCTGAATTTAATAAACTGCCGGTAGGCGTTTATGCTTCTTCTTCTTTGTACTACAGGTATTATATGGCAAGTAAAGCACATGAACCGGATATAGATTACTTGTCTTTGCTACGTAGTCACGAAGCGGGAATAGGTTTTGGAATGGGGCTGAGGGCTGCGACTTTTCATATAGGGTATGAATGCAAGTTGGGAGTGACAGGTCTTTTTAAAAAATCGGCTTTTGATAATTATAACGTAAGAAATTTAACACAAAGCCTTGTATTATCTTGGTTTTTCTAGAATCATTTCATTATGAAAACATTGTTTTCCTTGTTGATCCTAAACTTTTTTGTTTTTGGGACTGCGAACCGGACATCTGAAGACATTACCCATAGGGTATCACGTATTTCTTCGGACAGTATAGAGGCCTACGTACATACGTTAACTGATTTTCATACCCGTCACAACTTGAGTACTCAAACGGATCCTCAAACAGGTATAGGGGCTGCTGCCCGATGGCTTTACCGGAAAGTGTCTGAATGGATCCCTGCCTCTGACGGAAGGCTTTCTGTTGAGAATGTAGTGTACACGGCAGGAGGACCGGGTACGCGTTTAAGCAGGCAGGTAGAGCTGACTAACGTGATGGCGGTGCTTAAAGGGACAGGAACACAGGAAATATGGCTGTTGGCTCATTATGACAGCCGGGTAAACGATAATAACGACTCTACTTCTTTTGCACCGGGTTCCAATGATAACGGGAGCGGGGTTGCCTGTTTACTGGAAAGCTTAAGGGTAATGGTAGATATTCCTATGCATACCACCGTGCGTTTTCTTTTTTTATCGGGAGAGGAACATGGATTACTGGGTGCTGCAGCTATGGCAGATATAGCAGAAAAGGAAGGATGGAACGTTACAGCTGTAATCAATTATGATATGATTGGTAATACAGAATCTTGTGGAACAGGGCATAGGGACAATTCAGGAAACCGTGTTTTTTCTCCGGACGGCTTGCCCAGAGAACTGGCAAGATACATGAAAGAAATAGGAGAGCTGTATGTAGAGAACTTAGAAGTACATCTAATATTCCGTACAGACAGGTATGGCAGGGGAGGAGATCACCTTCCGTTTCTGACAAAAGGTTACACGGCAGTCAGGGTTTCTGAATACCATGAAAATTACAACAGAACGCACCAACTGGTAAGGGAAGAGTACGGCATTTCATACGGAGATCTTCCTTCTGGAGTTGATTTTGAATATGTGAGAAAAACTACAGCCATGAATGTTGCCGTGGTAATGAGTCTGGCAAACGCACCGGCAGCTCCTAAACGTGTACAAATGAATACACGCAGTTTAAGCAATTATACAGAGTTGCAATGGGACATTCCGCCGGAAACGATACCCGTAGCCGGGTATTATGTGCACCTACGCAAAACAGACCAACCTCTATGGCAGAAAAAGATTTTTGTTACAGACAATGCCATCACCCTCCCCTATAGCAAAGACAATTATTTTTTTGGTGTATCTACAGTCGGTCATAAAGGACATACGAGTCTTGTTTGTCCGGTTGATTAGATCTATTAGTAAGATAGAGGATTGGCAGATGCACCTTTTGTTGTAATAATGATAACTCCGCCGGAACCGCGCATTCCGTACATTCCCCCATCTTTTTGAACTTGTACGGACTGTACGCTTTGAATATCTAAAAACGAATTTACTGCAGAAAAAGAATCGTAGGTCATTCCATCCACTACTATGAGTGGCTCTGTGTTGCTGTTAATGGAACCGATTCCTCTGATATTGGCTGTTATGCCGTTGGCACCCATAGTAATAAACAAACCCGGTATTTGTCCGCTCAACAGTTCAGCCAGATCTCTGGCAGGCCTTCTTTTAAGCAACTCCGGCACATCTTCTATGGTATTGGAGGGATGGGTACGAAGATTTACCAGTTCTTTTCTGTCTTGCACACGAAATCGTTTTTTGCTTCTTACCGTAATCAGAAGCGAGTCGGTTCCTCGGCATGGAATATGGGTTTCACCAATGTTGGGAAGAAATACAACAATGGAGTCAGCATCACTTACAGCTTCCAGGTTTACCAGCCCTTTCGCGTTTGTCAGGAACACTTCTCCTTGCCTTGTATCTGAAACTACAAGTCCGGAAAGGGGTTTGCCTTTTCTGTCAACCACCTTCACACTGTAGGAACGTAAAGTATCCCGCTTTGTTACAGTAGGTTCATCTTGTGCATGTGATGGTAAAATCATGCAAAACAAGGTAAATAAAGTTAATAATGTTCTCATATTTTCAAATGTAATAAAAATTATACCTTTGTGGGCATTATTATTGCATCATTACACGATTGTTGAAAATTTTTATTTATGAAAGATACTTTACTTACTCTGGAACATATATTTACCCACAGTATAAACCGATACGCAGAAAGACCTGCATTTTCGTTGTATAAAGGCGAATGTGTTACTTATGGAGAGTTTGGCCGGGAAGTTGAGCAGGTACAACAAATATTGCAACAAGCCGGATTGCAGAAAGGAGACAAAGCTGCCTTGCTGGGGGGAAGTATGCCCAACTGGAACATTTCTTATTTTGCGGCGGTGACCATGGGGGTGGTGATAGTACCCATACTACCCGATTTTTCATCCGATGCTGTTAATGCCATCATTGAACATTCAGAGGCCAAGGCACTTTTTGTTTCTGACAAACTGTTTGCAAAGGTATCTAAGAAAACAAAAGAAGGACTGGAAGTTATTATACGTCTGGCCAACTTAAAGGCTATTGTAGATAAAGCAGCTCATTCAGAAATGCATATAGAACAGCCTTCTGTACCTAATCCGGAAGATTTGGCTGCCATTATTTACACTTCGGGTACGACCTCTTCTCCTAAGGGTGTTATGCTAACGCACAGGGCATTAACTACTCAGCTGCATATGCTTAAGACCCTTGCCCCTGTTTATAAAGAAGATATTTTTCTTTCTGTACTTCCACTTTCTCATACGTACGAATGTTCATTAGGCATGTTGTATCCGTTTATGTTGGGTGCCTCTGTAGTATACCTGGGGGTTCCTCCAACCCCTACAAGCATGCTGCCTGCACTTAAAGAAGTAAGACCTACCTTTATGCTTACGGTACCCTTGATCATGGAAAAAATATATACCAGACAGGTGTTTGCCAAGTTTACAAAAACAAAACTTATGAAGGCTATCTACAAAATTCGTTTTGTACGACGTTTTTTACATAGGATCGCCGGCAAAAAATTGATGAGCACCTTTGGCGGAAGAATACGGTTTTTTGGTATTGGAGGTTCCAAAATCAACGCTTCTACGGAGAAATTCCTAAGAGATGCCCGGTTCCCTTACTCTATTGGATATGGGCTTACAGAGACAGCTCCTCTTATAGCAGGAGCGGTACATCCCAATACCTATTTGCAATCTACCGGTCGTCCTATGGAAGGTATCGCTATTCGTCTGGCAGACAAAGACCCAAAAACAGGTATAGGAGAATTGCAAGTAAAAACTCCATGCATTATGGAAGGATACTTCAAGAACCCCGAAGCAGACAGCCAGGCTTTCACGGAAGACGGTTGGTTTAGTACCAAAGACCTTGCGTTGATAGATAAAACCGGTAGAATTTTTATTAAAGGCCGTGTGAGCAATATGATTGTAGGATCTTCCGGTGAAAATATTTATCCGGAAGACATTGAAAGCATTCTCAACCAACATGAATTGGTAACGGAATCTTTAGTGGTACAACAAGACGGGAAACTAGTGGCTTTGGTTTACCTGCAAGACTTGAAAGACGAGCTCAGAGAACACATAGCAGAGGTACATTCAGAGATTATGGAGTATGTGAACAGTAAGGTAAGTAAAATGTCACGGATTACGCGTATTCAAGAGCAAAAAGACGGTTTTGAAAAGACTCCTACCCTTAAAATCAAAAGGTATTTGTATACAGAGGTAGTAAAAGGAAAACGCAGAAGGCAAGTTTCTTAACGGCTTATGAACGCCTGAAAGATGCTCTTTCCTTCTCTTTTCCCTTCTACGTACTGTGTTCCGGATACTGTTTCTACAGTATACAAATCTATAGATTGGGCAAACCGGGCCTCGGCATTAAAACTGATTTGGAAAGAAGATACCGTTTGGGGAACAGGTCGTTTATTATTTACACAATCCATGGCCCATTCTACATACTTGGCACTATTCATATGAAGGTTCATATCCATATCTGAATAACGAACGTTTCTTGTTTCTGCCAAATGCAACCCTTTCTCGGGAATAGGAATTTTGTCGCAGGGTTCCTCAATGGCATGTCTGTAAATTTGAATACTTTCGTCGGAAGGATCAAAAAAAGCCTGAGGTCGTTGTATGCGACGGGTCTTGGAATCAATAATTAACCAAGAGCTGGTGGCACGTATCAATAACTCTTTCTCATCTGCACTTTGTATAAGAAAATCCCTAAAAGAAAAAATACCTTCAGAGCCTTTGTGCCATGTCTCTGCTATAATTTCTTCTCTCCATACGGGAGGACGTATATAATCTACTTTTATACGTGAAAGAACCCAAATACTTCCTTTTTCAACAAGCTGTTCGTACCCAAAACCCAAGTGAATGGCATCTTGATTGGCCAATTCCTGAACTATGTTCAAAAAGGCATAGGGTTTTAGGTTTCTTTTAGCGTCAGTTTCATAACAAGCTATGGTTCTTTTCTGTTTCATAAGACGAGATTTTGTCTATCCTACGGCTGTGACGGTCACCCTGAAAAGTGGCCTCAAGCCATGTTTTAACAAGGACTCTGGCGTATTCCGGTGCCACTATTCTGGACCCAAATGCCAAAACATTGGAATTGTTATGTTCTCTGGATAAGCGGGCAGAAACCGGTTCACTACAAACAGCCGCCCGGATGCCCTTGACTTTGTTAGCACTTATGGATATACCAACTCCTGTACCGCATATAACTATGCCTTTGTTACATTTTCCAGAGGCAACGGCCTCTCCTACAGCAATGCCAAAATCGGGATAATCTACACTTTCTGTACTGTGAGTACCCAGGTCAAGAACTTTGTATCCCTGCTCTGTCAAGTATTCTTTAATATTCTCTTTTAATGAAAAAGCGGCGTGATCGCAGCCTAAGGCAATAGTATCCATAATTATTTTTTTGTGTTACAAAACTACGATAAAATTTGTAATTTTGTTTTTATGAGATCACAACGCACAGAAGCCCTTATTTTGGCTATAGCTCTGGTCATTTTAGGATTGCTACTTAAACAAGGGCTTACCAGCTTTTCGGGCAAAGAAAGAACCGTTACTGTAAAAGGCTTGTCAGAAATGGAAGTACCGGCCGATAAAGTAACCTGGCCTTTGGTTTACAAGGAAATAGGGAATAATCTGCAGACTTTGTACCAGAGAATGAACAGAAACAACAAAGCTTTGACAGAATTTCTGATATCCAGGGGTATAGATTCCGCAGAAATTAGCGTTAATGCACCGGAGATTATTGATATGAATGCAGAGCGGTATGCTTCCTCGCCGCCGCCATACAGGTATAACGTGACCTCTGTAATTACCGTTACCTCTTCTAAGGTAGACCTGGTAAGGCAGCTGATAAGCGACCAAGGTGAGCTGCTTAAGCAGGGTATTGCCATCATTGGAGGGGAGTACCGTTACAATACAGTATATACTTATACGGGGCTCAACCATATCAAACCTCAAATGATAGAAGAAGCTACTCGGAATGCCAGAGCGGCTGCAGAAAAATTTGCTCAAGACTCTGAAAGCAAGTTGGGAAAAATAAAAAATGCATCGCAAGGGCAATTTACCATAACCAACAGAGACGAAAACACTCCCTACATTAAGAATATAAGGGTAGTAACAACCATAAACTATTATCTGAAAGATTAACAATATGAAAAAAACGTTCCTTTTATTTTCGCTGATAATCATCAGCTTGTTTACTCATGCACAGACACTTGACAGCAAATTGCTTCAGGAGTTGCGTCAAAGCTTTATAAAAGACAGCCGGGATGTGGCTATTCAAAATGTGCTGACCGGTGATGCCAACCTTACTAAAAATGCAAAGAGCCGTGAAAACGTAGGAAAAACAGACCATTATTTTAAATACAGGGTGGATGTTAAAGGCATTACTAATCAATACAGTTCAGGCAGATGCTGGATGTTTACGTCTTTAAACGTACTGCGTCCGGAAGCCAGAGAAATCCTTCAAACAGATGCCTTTGGATTTTCTCACAACTATTTGTATTTCTGGGACATGTTGGAAAAATCCAACCTCTTTCTGGAAAACATCATAGGGACCGCTCACAAAGATATGGACGATAGGGAAGTGACTGTTTTCTTTTCTTCTCCCGTATCTGACGGTGGGGTGTGGAATCTTTTTTATAACCTGGCAGAAAAATACGGAGTAGTTCCCGAGCAGGCTATGCCCGAGAGTGAACATTCAAAAAACACGCGTCAAATGGCTTCCATACTCAATGAGCGCCTTCGTGCCGGAGGGTACACCTTACGAGAAATGGCTGCGAAGGGAGTACGCGAAAAAGAGTTACGAGCAGAAAAGAACATTGTCTTAAAAGACATATATCGTGTTCTGACCTTATGTCTGGGAGAACCTCCTACTACCTTTTCGTACAGATACAAAAACAGGCAGGGAGAAATTGTTACTTTGCAAACCACCCCTTTGGAGTTTTATAAGAGTCTGATAAAAAGCGATTATACGCCTCAAGACTACATTATGATCATGAACGATCCAACCCGTGAGTATTACCGCGTATACGAGATCAAAAACTACAGGAATACATTAGAGGGTATCAATTGGATTTATCTGAACTTACCCAACGACCAGATCAAACAAGCAGCCCTGGCTTCCATTAAAGATAACGAACCCATGTATGCTTCCTGTGATGTAGGAAAACAGATGGACCGTGAAACGGGAATCCTTGATGTGGACAACTACGATTACGAATCTTTATTGGGCATTAACCTGGCTATGGATAAAAAAACTCGTATCCTTACCAGACAGAGCGGTTCTGCGCATGCTATGCTGCTGATGGCTTGTGATACCGATGAAAATGATGTCCCCGTAAAATGGGAATTTGAGAACAGCTGGGGACCTGCTTCGGGCAACAAAGGGTATCTTACCTTTACAGACAAATGGTTTGATGAATATATGTTTCGTTTTGTCATCCATAAAAAATACCTTACCCCGGAAGCGATAAAAGCGCTTTCAGCAAAGCCTGTATTACTTCCTGTTTGGGATTATATGTTTTAAGCTATGAAAAAAAATCAATCCATTCACACACCTTTGGCTCCGCCTGCATTGGGGCCATACTCGCAAGCCATTGTATCGGGAGGCTTCTTATTTGTATCCGGGCAACTGGGTATTGATGCAGTTACCGGAAAACTGGCTGGTCCCTCCAAAGAAGAAGAAATTGAACAAATTTTTAAAAACGCAGGTTACATACTAGAAGCGGCAGGTTGTACGTTTGAAGACGTAGTCAAATGCACAGGTTTTTTGACAGACATGTCTGACTTTCCTTTGTTCAATACTATTTATGCTAAATATTTCAAGGAACCGTTCCCGGCCAGAGCTGTTTTTGAAGTAGGAGCCCTACCTGTAAAAGGAGCGGTTGCCGAACTGGAAATAATTGCCAAAATGGCTGATAGTCTGTCAATTTGACTGGATAAAGACGTGTTGTGCTAAAAGGTATCCTTTTTGTAATTGATAGGGTTAGAAAAGAGAATACTAACTATTAATTTATGGAGGATACCATTATGTTACCAATAATTAGAAGAACACCCAATTGGTGGCCCTCATTATTCAACGAGATATTTGAAAACGATGGCTACAGAAGGGTTGCAGGAAGCACATCACCTGCCATCAACGTTATAGAAAACGAGAAAGATTACAAAGTAGAAGTGGCCGCTCCGGGCATGACAAAGGAAGACTTTTGCATTCGTCTGGATCAGGAAGGTCGTCTGATTATTTGTTTAGAAAAGAAAGACGATGCTTCTGAAGAAAGCAAAGACGGAAAATACCTGAGACGTGAATTTTCATACTCGCATTACGAGCAAGCTTTCTTGTTGCCGGAAGATATTTTGAAAGACAAAATAGAAGCAACCATGAAGAACGGAGTACTGAACATTGTTATTCCCAAAGACATGGAAACTCCGGAAGTTCCTAAAGAGTATACGATTGATATTAAATAATCGTAGGATTCTTATTTTATGGTCAGATAGATTAACAAAGATCCAAAATACTGAATCCCATAAGCAAAGTGGTCTTTTTCGCTAGTGAGGAAAGTGACGGGACTCCCTTTTTGATAAAAGGAATCATACATTTTCCGAGCAATAGAGAAGGGGGCCACTTTGTCTTTTGACGAATGAATGATCGTCATGCGGCTGCGTGGATGCCATCCGGTAAAAACACAATGGTCTTTTATATGCACATAGATTTTACGTAAGGATTCATTTCCCTCTTCTGTGAAAAAGTCGGGATGCATATACCAGGCTATATCATCTCCCAAAAGTTTCTCTATGTCTTGTATAGTATAAGTGCGTGATAACCAGTCATCCATGTTAGAAAGCAGAGGCTCTTTGAAAATTTGGCTGTAATCCAATTCCAGATCGTACCAATAATCCAAAGCAATAAACAAGTACGGCATAAAAGGATGGTGGTGGCTTTTTTCATCTTTGTAGTAACGTATGGTTTCGTTCAAATCGTATATGCCCCCACCGGGATAGGAATGTTTTACCACAAAGCCATCTTTTCCCTTTGTTTCAATATGTCTGTGTAGTGCAATCACTCCCATTCCACCCATGGAGTACCCGGCAATAGTTACTTCACGGGAAAAGGGTTGTCCCAAGGAATGAAAGTATTCAGCGGCCGCCAAGTGCAAGTCATAAGCCACTTGGCCGGTATTTTCAGGAAACAGAAAAGGGAATTCTTTGTCTTCGCTTAGGCCGTATCCAAGCAAATCCGGAATAATGACCGTATAGCCGAAAAATCCCAAAACACCTTCAAACGTGAGCATCAATTTCGTGCCCACCGTGGCTTTGTTGATTTTTGCTGCCGGAAAGAAATACAGTACGCCTTTGGAAGACCTGCCTACAGGCGTAATAATCAAGCCCGAAGCTACGATGTCGTTGCCTTTTGGATCTTTTGTCACGTAGGAAATAGCCGTGTTTTTAACCGTACGAGTGGTGTCAAGAAGATCTATAATCTCAAACATATTGGGATTGTTCAGCACTTCTTCCGGATAGATGGCTATGAGAACATCTTTGAGCTGTGATAGAGTAAACACGCTATCTTTTAGCACTTCTCTGAAATGTTCATATTCCTTTGCTTCTGAATCTGCAGGCGTTTCCATGAAAGGATTGCATGCAAGAAAAGCAGTAAATACGGCCAGCAACAGCGGTATAAAGAATAATTTTTTTACCATACAGCAATGTTAAAGTAACACTTTAAACAACTCAGGGACTTCTATAGGTGCCGATTTTAATTGCCGCAGCTTTTTTTTTCCTTCTTCTGTAAGCTCAAAATGCATCTTTCTACGGTCTTTGGTGCAAAGCGATCGGCTTATCCACTTATGAGACTCTGCCGATCGCAGCACTTTAGACGTATGTGAAGCCGAAAAACCCGTCTTTTCAGCAATTTCAGAAGCAGAAAGGGCACTTCCTGCATGATCTTCCAATAAGCACAATAACATGGCTTCATTCAGTGAAAGAGCATGCAATTGCAGAAGGTCCTTTTCAAAATCATTGAAAGCCTTCAGCACATCTTTCATCAAGCAAATGGAATGGTTCATGCTTCACTGTTTGTTAATTAAATGAACAGATTAACATCTGCTTCTACGGCACGGCTCATATAAGTGGCAACGCCACCGATGGTAACTTGGTCAAGCAGTTCTTCTCTTTTCACGCCCATAACGTCCATAGACATTTGGCAAGCAATAAATTCCACGCCGTTATCCAACGCTTGTTGACGGAGGCTCTCCAGAGAATCGATGCCTCTTATTTTCATAATATGACGCATCATCCGGCTACCGGCACCAAACATGTTCATTTTTGATAACTTCAAAGAACCGCTATGCGAAGGTAACATCATTCCAAACATTTTCCCAAAGATATCCTTTGAAACTTTTGGTTTTTTTACTTGCTTGATGACGTTTAATCCCCAGAAAGTAAAGAAGATGCTTACTTTTTCTCCCGTAGCGGCTGCGCCGTTGGCCAACACAAATGTAGCCAGTGCTTTGTCCAGGTCGTCGCTGAACATGATGAGTGTTTTTCCTTTATTACCCGACACGATTGCAGGCAAAGATGTTTTGTTGTCGTCTTTCTTTTCTACCACGGCTCTGTATATTCCTTTATCGTTTGTTTGTTCAATCAATTGGTGGCCTGTAGTCCTACACCAGGCTTGCACATCTCTTTCAAAACCGGGGTCCGAGGCATGTATTTCCACTCTTTCACCCGGTTTGATGGCATCAATATTTTGTTTGATTTTCAAAATAGGTCCGGGACACTGCATGCCTACGGCGTTAACGGTTATGGTATTTACTTGTATGCTGGCCGGACTGGGAGGCATTACAGGTTCCGATTGCACCACAGGCTCTCCGGTATCTTTGTAGGCAATGGAGAATGAAGGTTGAATGGGTACGGATCCCAGTTCAGATTCGGCTGCCGCTTCGTACGTTTTATAGCCTCCGCTCAAATTGTAGACTTCTTTGTAACCATTTTGAGTCAATATATTGGCAGCAAAATATCCACGAACTCCTACTGCACAAAATACATAGATGGGCTTGTCTTTGGGAACTTCGTCCAATCTGTCTCTTAATTCGTCCAGCGGTATGTTTACAGCTCCTTTAAGGGTACCAATCATATACTCCTCTTCAATACGTACGTCCAATAAGAATACGTCTTCCGGATTCCTTTTCTGCATTTTTCTCCAATACACCGGGTTCATTTTTCCAGTAATGATATTGGAGGCCACATACCCCGCAATAGCAATCGGGTCTTTTGCAGAAGAGAAGGGCGGTGCGTAGGCGTGTTCCAAAGTCATCAAATCGTGTATGGTACCGTGGCTTTTTACTATACGTGCAACGGTGTCCACCCTTTTATCCACACCGGCAAAACCTACAATTTGTCCGCCGTACAGTTGTCCTGTAGTGGGATGGAAGGTTATCTTGATGCTGATGGGAAGCGCCATGGGATAATAATCAGCATGGGAGTTGGAATGAATAGTCGTTGTCAAGTATGGCATCTCCAACTGTTTGAGTTTCTTACCGGACAAGCCTGTAGCCGCAACCGTCATATCAAACACTTTAGCAATAGAAGTACCTATAGCGCCTTCGTAGGTGATTTTATTGCCAAAAACCATATTGTCTGCAGCTATACGTCCTTGTCTGTTAGCGGGACCTGCCAGATAGTTCAACCAACGCTCACCCGTAATGGGGTGGGGGTATTCAATGGCGTCTCCAACGGCATAAATGTCTTTTTCTGAAGTCTCGAGGTATTCGTTTACAGCAATTCCACCTGTTGTTCCTAATTGGATACCTGCTTCTTTTGCCAGTTTAGTTTCCGGCCTCACACCAATAGATAAAATGACGATATCCGATTCTAACGTACTGCTATCGCTCAATTCTACTTTGATAGCAGGATCCGGACCCTGAATGGGCACAAAGGCTTTGACAGCATTGTTCAGGTAGAGCGCTATATTTTTCTGATACAGATGTTGGTGGACCAAACCGGCCATGGAAAAATCTATGGGGGTCATTACTTGGTCAGCCATTTCTACGATGGATACTTTGACACCAAGGGCATGTAAGTTTTCAGCCATTTCCAAGCCTATAAAACCGGCACCCACCACAACGGCTTTTCGAATGGGATGGGACTTTATATAAGTCTTGATCCTATCTGTGTCATCCACATTCCTTATGGTAAAGATTCCATCAGAATCAATCCCCGGCAAAGGGGGTTTTACGGGGTAGGCTCCCGGTGACAACAATAATTTGTCGTAACTTTCTTGGTATTCTTCACCGTCAGACGTACGAACCGTAACAAGATGCTTAATGGGATCAATCGCAATTACTTCTGAATTGATGCGAACATCCATATTAAAACGGGTACCAAAAACTTCTGGAGTTTGAACAAACAGATTTTCCCTGTCTTGAATTACATTGCCAATGTAATATGGCAACCCGCAATTGGCATAGGAAATGTAATTTCCTTTTTCAAACATGATGATTTCTGCATGCTCATCAATCCGCCTGATTCTGGCAGCTGTTGTGGCTCCTCCTGCAACGCCGCCTATTATTACGTGTTTCATTAGTTTATGAGTTAAATTATTGACAAAGGTAATAGTTTCCTTTGGAAATTAAAAGTAAAAGAATTTATATTATTTTTGAATATTAAATGCCTCAATTATGGAGTTTGAAAAGTCTCAGATTTTAATTGCCTTTGCCTTGACGTTATTCGCAGGCTTGTCTACCGGAATAGGTTCTTTGGCTGCTTTGTTGACAAAAAAAACGAATACTAATTTTTTGTCAGCCTCTCTGGGTTTTTCAGCCGGTGTTATGATTTATATCTCTTTTATGGAGTTGATGCCTACAGCCAGAGAGGTTTTGAGTGATTTATATTTAGTTCTTTCTTTTTTTGGGGGGATAGCTTTCATTGCCATTATTGATTTTCTTATTCCAAAAGATGAGAATCCTCATGAAATACATTTGTCGGAAGACATGCAGGAAAGAAAAAGGCTGAAAAGAATGGGAATCATGATTGCTCTAAGCATTACCATTCATAATTTTCCCGAAGGTATTGCCGCTTTTATGTCCGGATTGCAAAGCCTGGACGTAGGCATTCCCATTGCACTGGCTATTGCTATTCATAATATTCCGGAAGGCATTGCCGTTTCGGTTCCTATTTACCATGCTACGGGCAGTCGTAAAAAGGCTTTCTGGTTTTCATTTCTTTCCGGTTTGGCAGAACCTTTGGGGGCGCTGGTAGCTATGTTGGTTTTATTTCCATTCTGGACACCGCAAATGGAAGGAGTTGTGATGGGGTCTATTTCCGGTATAATGGTATTTATTTCTATTGACGAATTGCTACCGGCAGCGGGACGTTTTGGCAAACATCATCTATCTATATGTGGCTTTATAGCCGGTATGGCCGTTATGGCGGTCAGCCTTCTCTTACTTGGGTAAGGTGATCCTAGTTGGATAAGGTGACTTTTTGTCGCTTTGGAGAGGTTAAGAGTTTTTCTACTTTGCCTACGTTCCATGTTACTTTATCTGTAACAAACTCCGGAACGTTGTAGGAGAAAAAACTGAAACTGTAAAATCGCAAGGGGTTACGTACCGGAAGTAAAAAGGGTTTGGTGCTGTTTCCGTTCTTGTCTATGCTGGCAATAAAAGGCCTTGTATAAAGCCCATCCATTCTTCGGCTGCTGAATACAAACCACGTACTTTCCGAAGACCAGCTGTGGTAACTTTCCACATCCGGACTGTTGGCCTCGGTCAATGGATACATGGTCTTTTCTTTCAAATTATACATCCACAAATCTGCTTCTTTGTGCCAGATGGAAAAATTCCCGTAATCGGACAACGTAAACATGATGTATTCTCCATTGGGAGAAGGCTTTGCAAAAGAAATGCTTTTCCCCATAGAAGCCGCATCTATGAGCGTATCTACCCGGTTACCAAACGTTCCACTTTCCGGGTCAAAGGATATAGAGCACAGGTTGTAACGGACTTCTTGATAGTTTTCAGGTATTTTCTGAAATTTTGAAGAACTAAAGTACAGTGTTTTCCCATCGGGAGAAAAAGATGGAAACGTTTCAAAATCTTCTGTTTGCAGCAAAGGAGAAGTGATTATTTCTTTTCTTCCGGGATGATAAACCACCACGTCAGAGGCCAGGTCAACTACTTCTACTCGTTTGTCCTGAATGGCATGAAATACTTGTACTGTTTGGTTAACGGAATAAACAATGTACTCCCCGGAGGGGTGCCAGTACGGGTACACACAATTCCCTTCTATCCCGTCTGCTTTTGTATTTATCATTTCTGTTTGGTATCCTTTCTTTATTATGGTTCCTCCCAGGGCACCTCGGATGTGAAGGCTCATATCTTCCGGGCTGTTGGAAGGAAAAGAATGGCAGTTCATACAATTTCCTGGTACTAGTGTGTTTTCCAGGATAGGAGTTTCTTTAAAAGAGGTAAGATTACGCTGGTAGATTCCCATTTTACTAAACACTTCGTATCCGGGAGCTATTAAGCGGTACACCAAGTAATTGTCTACAGGAACAGCACTTATATACAAGGTAAAAGGCGCATACTCAACCCAACCTGAATCTTTATACTTGGCTTGTAGCGTTACAAAAAGACTATCGTCCATATTTTCAAGGAGCATTTTTTTCCATGGAGCAGATTTGAATCCTATTACTTCTTTAGCGGTGGTTGTTAACGTGTTTCCCTGTCTGTCTTTTACCTGTGCCCGTACTCGCTCTGCCGGATGATCCAGCTGGAAGTGCAAAGGGGCAATATTGGGAGGAATGGTCACACCGCAATAGTCGGGAAATAGGGAAGGCTTTTCTTCCAAAATCTTTGGAGTGGAAGTCTTTTCTTGGCAGCTGCCCGTTAACATCAGGGCAAACAGCGCCATATATGGTAAAAATCTGTTCATTTTCTGAAATGTAAATAATACCAGTACGTATTGGCATGATTTTTTTTAAGGGCTTCTTCTGGTCGCAACGCATTTACATAGGTGTTTTGGTAAGACAGTAAATTGCGTTTTATATGGTCACTAATGGGGTAGGGAACTGTTTGGATCGGATTGTCGTGACTTAGTGACCAGAGGTAGAGTAAGGCTTCCTGATAACTGTAGGGAAGCCGTGCGTAACGCAGTTCACTTCCCAACAGGAAGTATTGCATAAATCGGTCTAAGTCTTTCGTAAGCAGACAATAAGCCAACAAATATTCATAAGCCATGTAATGGCTCAGGTCTTGTTGCAACAAAATTCCCAGCATCATGTCTTTTTCCTGCTCAGAATCCAGAAAATCTGTTTTGCTGCGGTATTTCCTTAACGTGTTCCACTCTTTATGTGAGGCAATGAGTTCCTCATTCCCAAGGTACTCAGATGTTCTTTTGGCCCAAGCTTTGTAAAAAAGAGTATGTTCCAATATATGCAGGTATTTTTGAGCTACCTTATATTCTCTGTTAATGAGATTGGTCTCTGCCAATCTTTTAAGTGCACGGCCGCTTTTCCAGTAATTGGGCAAAGATTCCATAGCTTCGAAAGCAAAGCGTTGGGATGTATTAATAAAGCCCAAATGGTAATATATTTCTCCCGTAATCATGGGGAGCGTAAAATCTCTGGTAAATGTGGGAATCAATCCTTCCGGGCCGTTTTGGTAGTACCAAAACATATAATCAGACATCTTGCCGCTCTTACACAGCGACAAGTTTAGGCAAGCCACAGATAACGGTGATGTGGGCATCTTTTTATCGGCCCTTTGAATGGCTTTATCCCATTGCTGCATTCTAACGTAATGGTCATAAGCCATGATCTCTTCTTTTTGCAGGTTTGTATTTACCGCAAGCATATAGGTGCCCGGAATAAAAACGGCCAATGACAATAACACCGCGGCAATTGTTTCTCTCACGGGAGTCTTTAACAGCCTGGTTAACAGAGCCGATACCGATGGAATTATCAGGCATAAAAGCCATAAAATCCATACAGCCGGTGGGTACGAAGCCGGAAACCTAAAATAGTCGGCTCCATAAATAAGCCGAGGCAGCGGAAATTGCGATAAGAGGACTTTAGCCAATAAAAACAAGGCAACTGTAAGAAGCAAAGCGGCTACTCCTCTGAAAATATACTTTCTTTGAGTAATCGCATAACCTAGTGTAAAAAGTATTACAGAACCACCGGCAAACCAATACAAAATGGGGGTAAGGATGAAAACAAAAAGCATTTGCTTCTTGTTGTTTTTAATAATAAGAGAAAGCAACCAGAAAACAAGAGGAAGTAAAATGGCTATAATGCCTCCTGGCAGAAAATTTTCGTTGCACAGGAGAATCCAGTAAAAAAAAGGCGGTATGAAGGAAAGTGCAATGCTTGCTTTGGAAGTCATAATTCTTTGACTGATGGCCCGTAGAAGAACGTACATACCCCCCAGAAATAAAGCCATCAAAAGAGCGCCTACTCTGGAAAATAGAAAGAATTGTGTAATGAATGTTCCCAGATAATCGGCCATGCCACCGGGACGTAAAATCATTTCAAAAAAATACTCGGGCGTAGTAAGAAAGAGCTGGAATTGTTCGTGGTAATGTAAATGATGCGGATACAGACAGCCAAAAAACAAGAATATGGCCGGAACAAAAAGACAAGGCAGAAGCCATCGTAAGGTTTTGAACAGCTTATTCATGGGATGTTTTTTTCAAATATACTTTTTCTGCCGCTGTTTTCCTATACAAACGTTCAATATCAGAGCTGCCAAAAGGCAGTTTGCCTGTTGAAAGTTCCGGTAGGTTATACGATACCAGGGTATGACGGTACTTTTGGGGATTTTTTTGAGGAAGTACAAACGGTTTATGGGCTTTTCCCTCTTTGTCCAGGTAGCAAAAATAAGGCTTACCGTACATGCCGTCATCTCTTTTGCTGGCAAATACAAACCACCTGCTGTTGGAAGACCAGCTGTGGTAGGTATCTGACCGGTTTGAGTTCACTCCCGGCAAACGGTCAATAATCACAGTTTCTTCTTCTTGCAGGTCCAGGAGCCATAAATCCGTTTCTTGGTGCCAAATGGGAAACGTTCCGTAAGAAGCAGCCGTAAAAAGAAGGTAGCGGCCATCAGGGGATGTTTTAGGATGGCAAACAGAAACTCCGTGTGAAGAGGCAGAGAAAACAGTATCTGCCTTTGTTCCCCAGGTTCTTTCCTGTTCATTAAAACGAATGCGGAGCAAATCATACCTTACGTCGAAAATACTGTCGGGGAGTGTTGTTTGCGGCGCGTTACAATAATATATATAAGAGCCGTCTGCAGAAAATACGGGAAAAGTCCGAAACTCGTTTGGAAAATCTGAAGGAAAAGGAATGATTACGTTTTCCTCAAAATCGGCCACTATCAGATCAGAGGCTGTATCGTATACTTCCAGGCGCTCTCCTTTTTTAGTGTGAAAACCCGGAACAATAAGGTTGGTAGAGAAAACGGCAAAGCGACCGGACGGATGAAAGTTCCCATAGATGGCAGGGGAGAGCAGCTCCTCTGTATGAAGGTCCAGCTTCCTGAGCTTTCCTTCCCTGTTGAGCACCGTCCCTCCACCCGGTCCCCTAAGATGAAAGAAAGACAGCGAAGGATCTTGGTTGCCATACGTATGGCAATTCATGCAGCGCTTATCTGTTTGGCGGTTATCGGCTATGATCCTTTCACGGAAATTCTCTACATTCCTCTCTGCCAGCCGAATGGTATTCCACACTTCGTATCCCGGCTCAATCAGGCGATAGCTTACGTAGGGATCCAGACTGTCTGTCGTAACATGCCAATGAAACGGGAGGTATTGGTACCAGGTTCCCTGTATTTTTGCTGTAACAGAAACAACTATATCTTTTTGTAACAAAGCCGAGTTTTGGAGCAGGCGGCGCCACGTGCGCATTGGGATAGAGATTTTATTTCTTCCTCTAAAGGTTTTAGACTCGTCTTCTAACAGCAACTCTGCCTTAACGGCAGTAGCTCCGGTCACCATAAAGTTCAGAGGGGCTATGTTTACCGGAAGGGTAACGTCTGAATAATCGGGATAAAGGGGAGGGTACGTGTCTGTAACCGTAATGTGGGAAAGAGAATTACAGGCAGCCAGGTGAAAAAAAATAAAAAGCCCAAATAAAAAGCGGTAACGTTTCATTTATTCAAAAAGGATAAAATGGTAATAGAACCAAAATGTTTTTCCGTATTCTTCTTGGAGCGGTGCCGACATACCTCCTGCCTTTTCAAAAGCTTTGGTATATTCAATAAAACGGCTTACGGTTGCAGCCGGTATATCATATTGCTCTATGATTTTACTGGAAGCTCCTTCTCTGTACAGAGAAACCAACAAAGCTTGAGCATACACTTCCGGTACTTTGTTTTTTGCAGCAGGGTACCATGTATCATAAGTGCGGCGGAAACCGGGAATGTCTTTGTTCAGCAGGTGAAAACAAAGTAAGTAATCAAGAGCAGGGGCATTGTCCGGATGGCTTTGCAACAAAATTTCCAGAGAAGTTGTGTAATCTGCGGAATGCCGTATGGCCTCTACAGAGGGTATCTTTTCTCTTAAAATAGTGTGTTCTAAAGTAATGTGTTCCGGAAGTTCGTTGGGCCATCTTCTGTAGAACAATGTTTTATCCAACAAACCCAGATATTTATCTGCTGCCGGATAGTCTTCTGTCAACAGATGAATTTCTGCCAATCTTTTGGTAAGACGAACGCTCCTGTGATCTTGAGAAAAAATCATTCCCAGCATGGCTGAGTGTTGCGCCATGTTCATATCCCCCAAACTAAAAAACACCTCGTTACTGAAGACAATGGCCAATGAAGTAGATTCAGGAGAAACAGGGAGGAACAATCCGCCGGGTCCCGGTTGGTGAAACTGGAACAACCAGTCACCCATCAAACGTGTTTGGGAAAGAGCCAGGTTAGTATAGTAAGCAGCCATACTGTTGTTCAATTGGTATTTCTGAGCAAGAAACAAAACGCGCGTCCAATTTCCCTGTTGTGCCGCATAGTCCATGGCCAAGATCTTTTCTAACGTAAAATCCATGCGTGCAGAAAGCGGTGCTTTGAGCGGGTACGTGTAAGCCTGCTTAGGGGTGAGCTGAAAAACAGACCTCATAAGCAATGGAAAAGAAAGGCTTATCAGAAGAAGCAATAGGGCGTAGTACCTTTTGCCATCTTTCCTTATGAAACCATAAACCAACCATAAAAAAGTAAAAAGAAAGAGCCCGTGCCCGGTCAAGTAGTACAACAAGGGAGCCGCAGGCAGAAACAACCACTTATATAAAGATGGCCTGAGCCCGGTAAAGGCCAGAACCGCTCCCAAAGCCATTAATCCGGACAAGGTGCTGCTAAGCGGGTAGTACAGGCTGCCATGGAACAGAAATTCCGGAATGATGAGCAGTAAGGCAATCCAAGAAGCTATGCTCCTTTGGAGCCCGCATCTGATTAAATAACTTCTAAACAAGATCCAGGCTGCCAGGAATGCTCCTGTGAGTATCAGGGCACCGCCTGCAGGGACAATGTAAAACTGCGTTAAGAATTCTCCTATATACCGCGTTAACCATGCCGGCTTTCCAATAAAAGTGAAGAAATAATCACCGGAGTGAAGGAAAAGGGTCATCTGTTCTTTGAACAGGTTGTGGTATGGATAAAAGAAGAAGAAAAAAAGAAAGCTGCCGGTGACCAATAACACGGCCGGCAACCACTCCCGTATGGTAAACTTGCGTGTCATGGATCTGTTATCTCTAAAACAAACCTTGCCACTTCCGTTCCCTTGTTTTCTTGGGCAAAACGGCGGCTAAATTCTTTAAATGCCGTGTTTTCCTGTTCCCAACGGCTCCGGATTTGTTGCTTTATGGAATCATGGCTTGCTTGCCTACTCATGGTCCAAAGGAGGTGTGTGATTTTATGAGATTTGAGTCTGGCTTCTTTCCATTCCTGCAGTTTATCGTTTTGAGGGGTTCCTCCCGAGGAACTTACAGAGTCCAATTGTACCCATATATTTCCCGGTTCAATCATTATCAAGTGCTCCTGTATGTCCATACGTAGGAGGTGGCGCATCCGCAAAATCCATACTTCTGCAGAATCTGCTTTCCCTTCAAAGCGGAACGTTTTGTTTTCCACCAAAACTGAATCTACCCGTTCAGAGCCTTTTTCAGCAAACGGAAGAAGAAAAACGAGTTCTCCGTTATACTTACTATGCGGGAGAGTACCCTCAATTACAAACGTCTTATCAGCTGTGCAGGATAAGAACAACCATACGAGTAAGAACCCCGTAGAAATTTTTTTCATACCCTGCAAATATAACAAAAAAGAGTGGCTAAAAAACCACTCTTTTTCCACTAGGTTTACCAGGTTATTGTTTCCTAAACATCCAGAAAATGGCTTCACCCCACGAACCGGTTCCCGGAAGCGCGACGGCTAATACCATTTTGTCTTCTGTAAGTTTCAAGATATCATAACTGTATACAGGGTCACCCCAGTAAGCCCCTATCAGAGGGGTTACGTTCTTGGTGTTCAATTTGCCTTTTGCCCAAACATTTCCTCCGTCATCCAGAGTAATTTTAGACATATCAAAGGTAAATGAGCCCTCAGTTGTGCCTCCTGTGGTATAATGTTTAATGAGCTTAGCTCCTGCGATGGTAAAGGTCATATAGGCACCTTCGCCTTCACCGGCAGCCTGTCCGTCAAGACCTGCCATACCGGGACCCCACCAGCCCGGGAAATCGTTACCCAGGTAACCGCCGTTGCCCCATGGCCCGTTAGGAGATCCGTCTTCGTCCCAAGTCCAGGTTTTTACACCATCTTCACCACAGAAGAGGGCCCATTCAGGTTCCACATCGTAAAGTTCTTCCACCTGAACGGTCAAAGTTTTTGATAGGGTGGTCCCGTCCGGATTCAATCCAATGAACACTATGTCATTGTCACCTCGGCTCATAACCTTAACGGTACCTTTTGTACCCACAAACAGGCCAACACCGTAATCCCACGAAGAGAGGCAGGCGTTGCCATCGCTGTTTACATCAATATAATTGGAATTTTTTCCGTCTCTAATCTGAGGAACCGCTGAAATGTTTAGCTGGCTCTCTGTGATACCACCTTTTAATTCCTGTCTTTGCTCTGCAGGCTCACAGGCAGAAAAAAGTATAAAAACGGTCAAAATTGCAAAAAGGTTACTTTTTTTCATATTATACATTTTAACGTTTTCAAAAATCTAATTCCAGCTTACAAATAGTGCATCTACACCCCAGCCGGGATTTTGCTTAAGCACTCCGTCAGAGAGATCTACTTCAGAAGAGGGAATGGGCATGAATCCACGGGTATCTCTGTACCTGGCTGCATAGCCTGCTCCCTGGTCATTCATGAGTGTTTTTACTCCACGGTTCCAGATGGTTTGCCCCAATTGGCTTTCCAAAGCACTGATGGCGTAGTCATCACCCCAGCGCCGGATATCGCCCCAGCGTAAGCCTTCAAAAGCCAGTTCAAAACGGCGCTCGCTTTGTAAGGCTTCTAAACTGTAGCCTACTTCCTGTAAACCGGCCCGAGCACGGACCCTGTTTATACCGGTAGCCGTTTCTGTCAGCTCAGAATGCATAAGCAACACATCTGCAAAACGAATTAAAATCACATCTGTTGAGTTCCCCAGTTGGAAATCATCAGATTCACCATCTCCGTAATAATCGGTTGAAGTGGTGAATACGTTGTATAAGTTTTTAATGGAACCGTCTGCGTTGTAATCTTTAGCAGCTCTTGTGGCAATGATTTTCTTTGACCAGAAGGACGATTCTTCCATAAGGGCATCTGCCCCGTAAATGTAACCATCCCTGTCATCAGCTGCCAGAACAGAAGCTCTGCGACGTGCATCCGAAGGTTCCTGTGCCTTCCATTCTTCCCAAAGTTGCGGGTTTACCGGACCGGCTCCCCAGCCCTGACCAAAGGGGAATACATTGAAATACTGATTGTCATCTCCCGGGTTTCTGATTCCAAAGAATAAACAGTACTGGTTGGCGTAACCAATGTTCGTACCCCAGCTTGCCAAGTGTGAACATTTGATGGCAAACAAGGTTTCCGGACTGGTCCCGTCTTTTACCCAATATTGTCCCGAAGCTGCTAGGTCGGCAACATAATCGTAGTCTTTGGCACTAACAGAGTTGGAGTAGGGCCACAACCTGCGGTAATCATTTACCAGATCGTGTCCGCTATTGTTTATACAATCCTCCAAAGCAACAATTACGTCTTGCTTGGTAACGGATCCCACAATGTTAAATTCTTCATCCATCATGGGCATTTCTGCTTTATTATAGAATCCTGTATAAAACAGGAAAACACGTGCCAGTAAAGCCTGAGCAGACCAACGTGTGGCATGGCCTTCTCCTGAAATAGTAGCATTCCATGTATCAGAAGGCATTATATCAGCCGCTTTCTTAAGGTCGGCAGCTATAAATGCAAAAATCTCTTCTTGCGTTGCCTGAGGAGGATACTCAGATACTTCTGTTACGCTTTGGGGAACTTGTGTAATCAGGGGTACATCCCCAAAAAGCTGTACCAGTTCAAAATAGAACAGGGCACGAAGGAACAACGTTTCTCCCATCAACTGGTTGTGGAGTTTTTCATCTTCCACCTTATCCAGGTTGGCAATGGCCATATTGGCACGGCTGATACCTGCGTACCTGGCCTTCCAAAAGGTTTGGAAACGGTCAAGGTTAACATACATCAAATGCTCCAGACTGGTCCAGTCCTTATCGTTTTCACCACCTCCGGAGAACATGTCGTCTGACAAAAGCTGAGCGGCAAATAAGTAGGTATTACCGCAGTTTGCCATTGCCTGATTCAATGTGGCATATACCCCGGTAACCATCTGGATGGCATCGTCTTCCGTTTTCGGATAGTTTCCTGTATTCTTCTTTGTGTAGCTTTCCGTATCAAGAAAAGCGTCACAGCTTGAAAACAGCAGGGCAGCAATTACTAAGAATAATATCTTTTTCATACGGTTAATCAATTAAAATTTAAGATTTAAACCTACCATATAAGTTCTGGGTGCCGGATAGTAGCCAAGGTCAATACCTTGTACCCAGCCCAGTCCCATACCAAATCCAATCTCGGGATCAAGACCGGAATAATTGGTAAACGTATGCAGGTTTTGTGCAGATACATACAAGCGAACTTGTCCCAAAGGCAATCTTGGGAACGCGTGTTTGAAGTCGTAACCCAGCTGGATGTTCTGAATCTTCACGTAATCTCCATCTTCTATATAAATATCAGAAATGTTCTGCCAGTTGATGTTACTTCCTGTGGTTAGTCGTGGAAGCTTGTTGGATGTGCCTTCACCTGTCCAGCGGCCGAAAATGTCGGTCGTATAGTTGTTGAGGGGAGAGTCTGCAAAGGAACGGTATGATTTGGCTATTTGCTGACCAAAAGCTCCTGCTCCTGTCACACTGAAATCCAAACCTTTCCATGCAAAATACAAGTTGAAACCAATCAGGAAATCGGGGTGTCCGCTACCAATCATGGTTCTGTCTGCTTCTGATATTTTGCCGTCACCGTTTGTATCTACAAAAATCAAATCTCCCGGTTTTGCTCCGTCGTATTTAGCAGCCGTATTGTTGACCTGTTCCCAGTTTTGGAAAACACCGGCCGTTTTATAGCCGTAGAAATAACCCAAAGGATATCCTACTTGTGCCCGGTACATTTCACCGGTACTTTCGCTAAGTACGTTAGAGGCTCCGTGAATGATACCTTCTGTATTGGCAATCCGTGTAACTTCGTTCTTATTATAAGAACCGTTCAGCGAAATGCCGTAACGCAGGTCTCCTACAAAATCATCCCATGTAAGGGCCAGTTCAACTCCGGTATTCAATACGTCACCACCGTTTACAGCCGGTGCATTCAGACCGTACACGGCCGGGATGGGGGCTGTAAGCAACCAGTCACGTGTCATTTTTCTGTACCAGTCAGCGGCCAGTCCCAAGCGACCGCGGGCAAACCGTGCATCCAAACCTACGTTCAACTGCTCTGAGGTTTCCCAGGTAACGTTGGGGTTAGCCAGAATATCTGCATACCCTCCAACGGTTTGAACCTTTTTATCCGGCGCAAAATAGTATCCGTTTCTTACGTCAAAAGCAATGGTTGACAAGTATTGGAAGTTGGAAATACTGCAGTTTCCGTTTTGACCCCAGCTGGCACGGATTTTCAGAAAATCTATGACGTTGGAAATACCGGCCATAAAGTCTTCGTTAGAAACGTTCCATCCCAAAGAAGCAGAGGGGAAGTAGCCCCATCTTTTACCTTTGGCAAAGTTGGATGATCCGTCTGCACGGAAAATCACGGTGGCCATATATTTTTCTTTGTAGTTGTAGTTGATACGTCCAAAGAAAGAGGCCAGGGCACCGCTTCCCCAAACAGAACCTCCTGCACCGCGTTGTGAGAGTTCTGTTGGTTTGGTATTGTCTACCCAGGCATAATTCATCACACTTCTTATATCGGTAGTAGGTGAAATGTAGCCCGGGAAAATGGAGTTGGCACCGGATGAGCTAACGCCCTCTCCCATGCCCCATTTTTCTGCAGATTGACCAATGAGAATATCAAAGGCATTCTCGTTCAGGTTAAAAGAATACGACAGCGTGTTGTCAATCTTCCAGTCATGACCGGCACTTGCACTTTGGCTCACATTATCAATGGAAGATCTGGAGTTATTAGACCAGTCTGCCATGGCTGAGTAGGAACGGTACGTGCCTGAACTCATGTTGTATCCAAACTGAGAGCGGAATACCAAGTGTTTAACAGGTTGAATTTCCAGATAAGCAGTAGCACGTAATGCGTAACTTTTACTTTGGTTCAATCCCTGGCTGCTGTTTGAGAAAGCCCCAATGGGGTTTCCTGTATTTCCGTCAAATTTCCAGCCGTCATCCTGCTTGTCAAAATAGTTGTACCAATCTCCTTCTTTGTTATAAACAGGAAGCAGAGGGTTGGCAATCAGCAGGTTGTGAACTGAGTTCCAATAAATATCTCCTGTGGCAATCCCGTTGTTAGTGATGTAATTGTAATACAAGGTTTCACCAAACTTGATGATATCAAAATCACGTCCTTTAAGGATCACATGTTCAGAGTTGAGTCTGGCAGTATAACGCTCAAACTGCGAGTGTACGGGTTTTCCAATGGTTCCTTCCCGTCCCGAGTAGGAAAATCCAAGAGAAAATCTGGACAAATCACTTCCTCCGGTAATTCCTACCGAATGGTTTTGTGTGAGGGCCCCTTCATTATAAGCTTCCTTAAGCCAGTTGGTCCCTTTCCAGCTTCCGTCCATTACAGATTTATACAGGTCTGCCGGAAGAAGTCCTTCCCAGTCGTATGCGGGATTTCCTTCGTTGAACCGTACTTCGTCCTGAATAATCATGTATTCCCGGGCCGTCAGTAAGTCGGGCATTTTAGCAAGGAATTGCTGTCCGTAAAAGCCGTCATACGTAACGGTAGTTTTACCCAATTTTCCTTGTTTGGTGGTAACCATGATGACACCATTGGCCGCACGTGCACCGTAAATAGCAGCCGAGGCAGCATCTTTCAGCACATCAATAGACTCAATGTCGTTTGGGTTAATGTTGTCCAAGTTTCCACCCACCACACCATCAACTACATAGAGAGGTGAGGAAGACCCAATGGTACCGAGTCCACGGATGGTTACTTTAAAACCAGACCCCGGTTGTCCGTCATTTTGGACAATAGTTACACCCGGAGCCTGACTCTGAAGGGCCGTAAATGGGCTGATGGTGTTCAGTTTGGCGATGTCATCACCACGTACCTGTACGGTAGCACCGGTAATGAGCTTTTTCTTTTGAACACCATAACCAACGACCACTACTTCTTCCAGAGCCTGTGCGTCTTCCTGAAGAACAATTTCCACGTAAGTTTGGTTGTTCTGGATGGGCACCTCTTGTGTAAGATAGCCAAGAAATGTAACTACTAGAGTAGTGTTGTCCGGAACGTTATTCAGGACAACACGTCCGTCTGCATCAGTACTTCCCCCGTTCATGGTGCCACGGATGACAATATATGCCCCTGCTACAGGACCTACATTATCAGTGACAACGCATGTTACCGTACGCCCCGCCTGCTGCAGATTCCCGTATGCTGCAAAGGAAATTCCGCTTGCCAAAAGCAACAGAATGACCCCCGCAAACAAACGTTTACATAGATAGTTTTTCATACGTTTAGTTTTTTGGTTAATAGTAAGTTATAAGGTTGTTTCCTAAAAAGAGCCAAGGCAACGAACAAATATATAAAAAAAAAACCAATCTGCTGGTGTTTTTATTTACATTTGCACCTTATGAGAGGAGAAACGATTGCCCTTGGAGTAGCTGTTTTTTGGACACTGAGTGCCCTGTTTTTTGAACATGCCGGGAAAAGGTTGGGTTCTAGCAACCTGAATCTGATTCGATTAGTTTGTGCCTTTTTGATGATTGGCACAACGTTGCTTTTTTTCAACGGTAATTTCCTACCTGTGGGAGCCGACAGGGCCACCTGGTGGTGGATGTCTTTGTCGGGCCTTATAGGGTTTGTTATTGGAGATTACTTTCTTTTTGCCTCCTACACCCTTATTCAGGCTCGTTTCTCTCAGCTGATCATGACGCTGGCACCGCCTTTTGCCGCCGTCTTCGGGTTTTTCCTGTTGGGGGAAAAAATGTCGTGGATAGCTCTGGCTGGTATGTTGTTGACCCTTACGGGGATTTCCATTTCTATCATGAAAAAACAAAACGGAACAAATACCCACAGGTTGCATATGCAGCTTCCGGTGAAAGGAGTACTGTTTGCTTTGATAGGAGCCCTGGGGCAGGGGGTTGGTATTGTACTGAGTAAGCAAGGGATGCTGGCGTATGAAAAAGTATACCAGCCGATCAACGCTTTTTATATTCCTTTGGCAGCCACACAAATAAGGACAATTACAGGCATGGTGTTGTTTGCATTAATAATTTTGTTAAAAGGAGATATGCCGCTTTTCTTTCGTTCTTTTAAAGACAAAAAGGCCATTAGAAGTGCTGTCACAGGTTCTGTGTTTGGTCCCTACGTGGGTGTTACGTTGTCTTTAATGGCTGTTCAGCATGCCAATACGGCGGTTGCTTCTACCATCATGGCAACGGTTCCCATTTTGATTTTACTTCCGGAGTATTTCTTTTTAAAGCGCAGGATTACTTGGGAGCAGGTGGTGGGAGCCCTATTGAGTGTGGGTGGGGTCGCGTTGTTTTTTCTTTAACTTTTGAAAAGTAGATCATAAAACTCAATACGAGGGTGCTTATCAGGGTCTCTCCAAAGAAGTAAGCACTTTCACGGTACAGGTTTAAGCCGGCCAGAACGGGGGTTCCGCTCCGGTAGTTCAAAAATTGTTGAAACAGGGCAAAGGCCAGTTTGTAAAGAAAAATGCCCGAAAAGAAAACAGCTATTAATATATATAGGTATCCCGGTCGGCTTTGCTCTTTTCTTGCGTGCATGTATCGTATGGGAAGCATAAGGCATACTCCCTGGAGGAGGATAGCTACTACCGGATTTATAACCAGATGTATAGCCCCAGCAGGGATAAAAAATAAAGTAGTCAGTTTAAGGCTTGCTGCTATGACAGAGACAAGAACAGCGTGCCGTATTTTCCCGGTATTCCCATACGTATAGTACATACACAGGATGCCTACGGGCATCAGTAAAGCACCGGCAACAGGCAGGGTTATTATATGGAGCATGTAACCACAGACAAGCTCCGTTAGCCCCCACAGGGTACCGAACAGGAGCATAATTCTTGTGTTTTTAAACCATTTTTCCATAAGCAGAGGCATACATTACAATTCTTTCTTTTGTAGCCGGTATATGCAGGATTACCGCCCGGCCGGCATAAGCACTTAGGGCGTTTTTAATGGCCAACCATACGGATAAACCATACATAAGGGGAGGTTCCCCAATGGCCCTGCTGCCCAGAATTCCTCCTTTAAAAGGATTTCCGGGAAAAGGATGAATCCTGAAATCTTCCGGGATATCGGCTATTCCCGGTATTTTGTACGTATCGGGACCTGAAGTAAGCAGGTTTCCCCGGTTGTCGTGAATCAATTCTTCCAACGTAACCCAGCCCATTCCCTGGACAAAGGCACCGGCAATCTGGCCCTTGTCAATGGCCCAGTCCAAAGAATCGCCCACATCGTGAAGAATGTCTGTTCTTAAGAGTCTGTAATCACCGGTAAGCATGTTTGCTTCTACTTCTGTGAGTGCCATACCGGTCACAAAGTAATAGAACGGTTTTCCCGTGGCTGTAGTTTTATCAAAATAAATCCCCGGTGTTTTATAAAAGGCCTGTTCGCTCAAACTGATTTGGGCAGCATGCGCTTTCTGCACCAGGTCTTTCAGGGGGTGCTTTATGTCCGGTTTGTTTTTATCGTAAATTAGGGAGTCTTCCCAAACGATGGAACTAAGAGGTATGTTGTACGTGGTAGAGATGAACCCGTTTAGTCGTTTTTTTAATCGGTCAAGGGCCCGTTTGATGGCATGTCCGTTCAAATCAGATCCTGTAGAAGCGGCCGTAGCCGAGGTGTTGGGAATGATCATGGTGTTGACCGGATAGATGCGGATGGCCTCTTTTTTTAACCCAAATTCCCGGCCGGCCACCGTTTTCATTTTGTCGTACAGGCCCTGACCCATTTCTACTCCTCCCTGGTGGACGGTCAGGGACCCGTCTTTGTACAGGTTGACAAGAGCTGCTCCCTGATTGAGGAAGGTAGTGGTATAAGAAATCCCAAATTTGACGGGCACCAGTGCCAACCCTCTTTTAGTAAATTTGTTTCTCTTGTTAAAATCGGCTGCTGCTGCCTTTCTTTTTTCGTAATCGGCAGAAGTAAGAAGCTGCTGCCAAACGGCCTTCAGCACGTTGTCTTTTACTACCTGCCCGTAAGGCGTAACGTTCCGGCTCCCGGGTGCGTAGAAATTTCTTTGCCTTACCAAAGCAGGGTCCAGATCCAAGGCAGCTGCCACCTCTTCCATAATGTGCTCAATCACCGCAATGGCCTGCGGTGCTCCAAACCCTCTGAGGGCCGTATTGGAAGCTTTGTTTGTTTTGCAGGGGTAAATGTCCGATTGGATGGCAGGGAGGTAGTATGCATTGTCCAGATGCAACATACATCGTTCCAGTATGGCGTACGACAAGTCTGAACAATAGCCGCAGTCAAACAGAAAACGACTGCTGTACGCCGTAAGCACTCCTTCGCCGGTGTAACCTACTTTGTAATACGCAACGGCCGGGTGTCTTTTACCCGTAAACACCATGTCTTCCCTTCTGTCCAGCACCATACGCACAGGTCTCTGACAGGCCGTGGCAAGCAAAGCACTCCAAACGGCACACCAAGTGCTTTGTGTCTCTTTGCCTCCAAACCCTCCTCCAATCACATGCACCGTCACCTCTACTTTAGAGGCTTCTATGTTCAGCGCTTTGGCAACGGCATGTTGGTTGGCCGTGGGATCTTGTGTCCCCGAGGCAATATGCAGGCTGCCATCAGGCAGGGGAGTGGCCAGGGAACCTTGCGTTTCCAGATAAAAGTGTTCCTGTCCGCCAATCTCCAGCTTCCCTTCCAAGAGGTGGTCAGCCAAGTCAAAACCACTGTTGATCTCGCCTCGTTCTATATGTAAGGGGTTGAAAAGAAAATCTCGGTTTTTAAAAGCCACCTCCGGGTCCAGTACCGGAGGAAGTGCTTCTATCCGGATTTTTACCTTCTCCATGGCTTTTTTGGCACAGGCTCTGTTGTCTGCAGCTACCAATAAAACGGCTTGCCCGGCATATTCCACCTTACTTGTGGCAAGCACGGGTTCGTCCTCAGCTGCCGGTCCCATGGAGTTCACTCCCGGAATGTCTTTGGCAGAGAGAATGGCATGTACTCCGGGACATTGCAAAGCTTCTGTGAAATCTATTTCACGGATGATCCCGTGAGCTACCGGGCTGGGGAACACAAACCCGCCAACCTGGTTGTGCGGCTTATCCAAATCGTCCAGAAACCGGGTAGTCCCCAGAACGTGTGTTTCCAATCCTTTATCCGTCATTATTTCTGCCTTGTGTTTCTAAAAAACAGCTTACCAGCAAATGGGAAGCTATCGTAATCCTATAGTCGGCAGAGCCTCTTACGTCGCTTATGGTAGAAAAGAGTTGCGGTATAAGGGCCGAGGCACGGGCGAATGTGTCTTCCGAAAAAGACCTGCCGTTTAAAAAATCCTCCAGTTCCCCGGAACTGACAGGGGTAGGAGCCATTCCCCCAAACCCGGTAGATGCATGATAAATAGTTCCGTTTACCACCTCAAAGCCCATGCAAAAGGTGAGGGTGGATATGTCCATGTCTTTTCTTCTGGATTGCTTATGAGCAAAGAACTTTGTGGTTTTTGAAGGGAGGGGGATACGGACAGCATAAATGATTTCATACGGCTCTAACAGGTGGGCATGGTAGCCGGTGTTAAACGCTTTACAAGATACCGTACGGTTGCCGCCGGAAGTTCTTAGTTCAAGTTGCGCGTTGAGGGCCAACAGCAAAGGCATGATATCGCCCACAGAAGAGGCTCCGGCCAGGCTGCCACCTATAGAGGCTTTAATTCTAACGGGTAACGAGGCAAAAGAAAGCAGGTATTCTTCCGCTGCAGGGTATAAGGGGACCAGCTCATTTTTGAAAGCTTCCACAGAAGATCCCGCACCTATTTTTATACATCCTTCTTCCGTTTGGATATGTTTGAGTTCTTCCAGATCTGAACTGTCAATCAACGGTCTTCTGGCAGGTTCTTCCAGGATGTTTTTCACACTGAAATCGCTGGCTCCCGATACTATGGGGTACCCGGGGTATTTGCGTTTGTATTCCAGAAGGGAGGATACCGTTTGTGGTTTAATATAAGGCCCCATGCTTCCTTCCCAAAAGAACTCCCCGGGGAGGGCAGGGGGCAATTCAATATTCGGCTCTGTAAGGGACTGTGCCGTTTTATTCAGATCTATGAGGGCTTCTCTTATGCTCTCGTATCCCGTACAACGGCACAAGTTGCCGGAAAGGATTTCTTTTATACTTTCGGGCGTGAATTTTCTCCCGCTCTCGTACGCTGCAAAAGAAGACATGGCAACTCCGGGAGTGCAGAACCCGCATTGTGTTCCTTTTCTGTGCAGCAGGGCCTCTTGTACGGGGTGTAATTTCCCGTTTTTTGCAATGCCTTCAATAGTTATCAGGTGCTTACCGTCCAGCATGCCCAGCAACATCAGGCAGGAATTTACAGCGTACAATACGGTATAGCCTTCTGTATTTTTTTGTGCCAGAGCCACCATGCAGGAACCGCAATCTCCCGTACCGCAGCCTTCTTTGGTTCCTGTCATCTTTCTGTGGTCTCTCAGGTATTTTAATACAGTAATCTGGGGGTCAGGTGTGCCGTGTTCACAGAAATCCAGTGTTACAGGATTACCATTCAAAAGAAATTGAATTTTTGATCTCATTACTGTGCAAAAATAAGTTGGTATAAAGGTAAAAAAAAACTTGAGTAGGTGTTACGGAAATGCTTGTTTTTTAGAGACGCGTTTACGAGTCACGCACCAAGCACCCATTTCTTAAAATCATCCTTATACTTTCTGGAAATTTCTATGGTATAAGGCCCTACGGTTACCTGGTTGGCGGTGGAGTGTGTCATGTGGTTCACATTGATTAGGTAGGAGCGGTGTACCCTGATAAATCGTTTGTCCAGAACCGATTCCCATTGCGAGATTTTCATCTTGGTACGGTAGTCCGTTTGGTTTTCGGTACGTATCCAGACCTCGGCATCGCATGATTCTACCAGCAGAATGGAGTCAATTCGCAGAGTGACTTTTTTACGATCCGAGGTAAAAGTGATGTATTCATTGGGCGGTACGGTTTTCACCAGGTAACGTTGCAGGAGGTGCTCCATGGCTACAAACACAGCCAACAGCAACCAGATAAGAATGGGATTAAAGATGAGACCCGGCAGGGTGTGGGGGTAGAGTTTTAGCAGGTACCAGCTGGTAAAGATGATACACAGGTATTCTGTAAGCAACGTAGAAGCGGCCAGGCAGAAACTGTGCAATATACCTTTGCGTCTGTTTTTGAAGGACAGATCTTTCATAAGGTATTTAGCCAATAACGCTCCGGGCAGGAACATGATGGCCAGCAATAATGCTTTGGAGTACCCGTTTACTATACTGGTAAATACCAGGCTCATCACCAGCACTACTCCAAACCAATACGCCAGGCTGAAATGCTTTTTCATATTCAAAAATAGGGATTTTTCTCAAGAGATGGTTATGACATCTTGGCAGACGGATTCAACCTTTGTCGTAACCATAAGGTGGTGTACTTTTGCAGTAACCATTTAAAACAATAATACTATGCTACGTTTTTTCATTGAAGGAGGTCCTCTTTTTATGGGACTCTTGACCATAATCCTGGTCTTTTTATTTATAGCCGTATGGAAAGCTCCTGCCTGGGTGCGAGAGATAGGACATATAGCACTTATAGTAGGAATTCTCTCTACACTTTTAGGATTTGCTCAAGCCGGAGATGCCATAAGCAAGGCAGGTGCCGTTTCTATGGATCTTATAGCCTCGGGCGTTAAGATTGCCTTAATACCCACCATTTACGGCGGGCTCATCTACCTGGTGTCTCTGATTATGCGGATTATTTTGAAACCTAGAATATAATTAGGCGTTCTAGGCGTCGCAGTCTGTGCATTGTCTGCTAGATTTAATTATGGCATTACTATTTTCACTATTTTTATGGATAATCTTAAACCACACCATTATGAAAAAAGCCATCTTTCTTTTTCTTGGTCTCACTTTATTGTTTATCGCATGTAGCAAACAAGATGCTCAGAACTTAAAAGGCTATACAGAAATCCAAAAAGAGGTTTTACAAGTATTAAACGGAAAGTTTCGAGCGGATGGATACTCAGGATTTGAAACCTTTGAAAGTTTCAGTAAGCCTAGAATTGTCTATGGTATCGATTTTCCAAATATTGATTTGGATAACCTTGATGAATCTTTAAAAAATCTAGTCCCTGCAGAAGTGCACGGTCGTATACATTTTCCGGATGAAGAGTATAATTTCCCTTATTTTAGAATTTCTGAAGATGGGAAAACACTGACTTTTGTAGGAGCTCAAATTGAAGATCGGATCATTTTCCTTTTTTGGAAATATGATTTTGTACTTCTATCAAAGTCTTCTTTTAAAATTAAATTTCACTCTGACCCCAATGAACCGGAATATTGGGAGGTATATAGAAAAATAAAATAATCTTAGTCTAACTGTTCCGATCTGTCATGCCAATCGGCACGCCATTTTCTTATCTTTGCAGTCACTATGAAAGAAAAGATTAAAACCATAGCGTTCGATGCAGACGATACCTTATGGGTGAACGAGCCGTTTTACCGGGAAGCAGAAAAAAAGCTCTGCGACATGCTAAGTGACTACCTACCGGCAGAACAAGTCATGGAGGAGTTGTACAAGACAGAAATGCAGGACCTGGAATGGTACGGGTACGGTATAAAAGCCTTTGTGCTGAGCATGATAGATACAGCCATCCGTATTTCCAACAACACTTTGCCGGCCGCTACAGTACAAGATATTATGAAACTGGGCAGGGATATGTTACAAAAACCCATAGAACTGCTCCCGCGTGTAGAAGAAACCCTGGAGCGGTTGAATGGACGCTACCGGTTGGTCGTAGCCACCAAAGGCGATTTGTTGGACCAGGAGCGAAAGTTAAGAAAGTCAGGGCTGGAACGGTATTTCCATCACATTGAAATCATGAGCGACAAGACCCTCGCCGAGTACACCAAACTACTGCACCATCTGGATTGCCCGGCAGACAATTTCCTGATGATCGGCAATTCTATGAGATCGGACATCATGCCCGTTTTGGAGCTGGGTGCCTACGCCGCCTACATCCCTTACCACGTCACCTGGGCTCACGAACAGCTCCCTTACACCCCGGAACACGAACGCTTTCTGGAGCTGGAGTGCGTCAGTGACATTCTGGAGCATTTGCTGTAGTGCCTTGTCAGATCTGTTTTTTGGATAACTTGTGTAGAAAACCTACTTTTATACCTTTCAAACCCTTATATATTATGGATACAAAAAGAATTGTAGTCATTGGTGGATCGGCAGCCGGTCCCAAAGCGGCCTCCAGGGCCAGACGGATGGATGAACATGCCCATATTACACTCATTCAAAAATCGGCAGAATTGTCCATGGCTTCGTGCGGCTATCCCTACTACGTAGGCGGATTTTTTGATGACAGAGACCAGTTGCTTTGTTCCCCGGCCGGCGTGGTACGGGACTCCAGGTACTTTTGGAATGCCAAACGCATAGAAACAAAAGTACGTACAGAAGTCACCAAAGTGGACCCCGTAGCCAAAGAAGTTTTCTACAAAATCTTGGACACCGGAGAAACCGGATCACTTCCTTACGATAAATTGGTTATTGCTACCGGAGCTACCCCGCGCAAACCACCTGTACCGGGTATTGAACTGGACGGCATCACCACCTTGCAATCTATGCAAGACGCAGATTTCTTAAGAAAAATCAGGGATGATGGCCTTATCAAAAAAGCCGTAGTCATTGGCGGGGGGCTAATTGGTATAGAAACGTGCGAAGCACTCCACTTAGCCGGTATAGATATCACCCTGGTAGAGATGCTGCCCCAGTTGCTCACCTTCTTGGACATGCAGATGGCCATGTTGGTTGAAGGGTACGTGCGGACAAAAGCCAACGTAATTCTGGAAAACGGTGTGGCGGCTTTCTTAGGTGAAAACGGTAAATTGACCGGCGTGAAACTGCAAAACGGTACTGAAATACCATGCCAGCTGGCTGTGGTTGCCATTGGTGTGATTCCCAACGTAGGTTTAGCCCGCGATATGGGTATTACCATTGGCGAGCGCGGAGGTATTGTGGTAAATAAATACATGCAAACCAACTTGGAAGATGTCTATGCAGTAGGTGATTGTGTAGAAACCAACAACTTGATTACAGGCGTACAAGTACATGCTCCGTTTGGAGACTTAGCCAACTTGCAAGGACGTGTGGCTGGTGAGAACGTTATTTGTGGCAACGTAAAAGAATTCCCCGGCACCATACAAACGGGTATATGCAAGGTATTTGATTACGGCGTAGGCTCTACCGGCCTGTCCGAACAAAACGCCCAACGCAACAACATCACCAATTACGAAACCATCTACAACGCCAGTTTAGACAAGCCCGGCTTTATGCAGGGACGACTACTCATTACCAAATTGCTGGCAGACAAAACTTCCCGCAGAATCCTGGGTGCACAGGTACTGGGCCCCGGCGACGTAGGCAAACAAGTTGCCATCTGGGCCATGGCTATCCAAAACAACATGACGGTAGATCAAATGTCCAACGCAGACCTGCCGTACGCACCGCCGTTCTCATTGGCTATTGACCACAGCATTGCCTCGGCCCATGTCATGCAGAACAAACTGGATGGAATCATGGACGGGCTCAACGCTTTTGAGCTGAAAGAGAAGCTGAAGAAAGAAGAGAAGATGCTGCTGCTGGACGTTCGGATTCCGGAAGAGTTTGAAGCCATGCGACTGGGTATTGGCGAGGTGCTTATCCCGCTGGGTCAACTGCGTGCACGCCTGAACGAACTACCTAAAGACAAAGACACACCCATTGTCACCTGGTGTAAGATTTCCCTGAGAGGGTATGAAGCTGCGCTTATCCTCAAGTCACACGGTTATACGAACGTGAAGGTGTTGGAAGGCGGCCTTATGGCCTGGCCTTACGCCCGGGAGCGTTAAGAGAGTGTAGGCTGGTAATAAATTTACGGATTATTTGTAGCACTACGTCGTGTTTTGACGTAGTGCTATCTTATTTTAGGGGCAATTGCTAATTCATTAAACAATTGTCTGTTATGTTGATGGTAATACTGATCATATTGGGATGCCTGCTTGATGGTGCTGCTATGATGTTTGAGAAGCCGAAATTTTAGGTGGTAATTAGGCGTTTATTCCGATGTTTATAGCCGGATAATCTACTATCATGTCTCTAACATGTCTTCAAACGCCTTTTTTGCTTTCTCTGTTGCCTTTTCTTGACCATCAGGGTACATCATCAGCATCAATTCATAAAGTTGCTCATCGGTCAAATGCTCCTTACTCTTCTTGATTAAAACATCTTCCATGTACCTTTTTAGAGATAGACCATTAGTAGTTGCTCTTAATTGAAGTGCTTTAAGAGTTATATCGGGAAGGTCTATTAGCTTTCTTGTTGTTGCTTTCATAGTTGATGATATTAATTCTGCTGTAAATATATATTATATCACTAGTGTCCACTTAAAATATGGACGATTAAAAAAGTTTAAAAATTAAATAATAACGGTTCACAAGAACCATTAAGTTCATTGACATTATTGAATTT